>Ga0256844_10000064_pt1 | contig 42905 bp, 36 predicted proteins | sample MusselsmetaG_FD_189100 | JGI IMG/M metagenome (GOLD analysis project Ga0256844, IMG submission 189100) | Mussel associated microbial communities from hydrothermal vent at the East Pacific Rise, Pacific Ocean - Mussels | ecosystem: Host-associated > Mollusca > Shell > Unclassified ... | reverse complement strand
ACTCATTTATCTATAAACGCGATAGTTTTCCCACTACGATTCATTTTAGTCACCTTCATGCTAATGACTAATGCTCTGCCCGTATGGGCACAAGCGCATTATTATATCAGCCCGAATTTACAGTTAGGCCTGCATACTCAGGCCAGCCTGAACAGCCCGATTAAAACATTACTATCCAGTGGTACAGTAGTGCAGATCATAAAAACAAATAAAGATTTTAGCCAGATAAAAACAGCCGATAATAAAGTTGGCTGGATAAAAAGTCAATTCATCAGTCAGCAGGAACCCGCTAGTGTCAAAGTCAAAAAACTACAATATGCACTCGATCAGGCTTTAAAAACATCCCCTGAAACAGCTCCAGCGGTCAGCAGCAGTTTACAAAAAAACAATAGCAACTCGTCCGATGCAACAATAAATAATTATAAAAATACCATTAGCGCCTTACGTGAAGAACTGAAAGCATGGGAACAATTAGATTTTCAGGACAAACAGGCACAAAAAATTCAGGCCGAAAAAAGTAATCAACAGCTTAAGCAACGCTTATCTATGATTGCCACACTGGCAAGCGGCCGTGAAGTAGCTAAAGAGCAGTTTGATATTAGCAGTCTCATTCAGGCACCTGCCACAACGGATAATAAACAGTATTATTTTTCCAGTTTATTGAAAAAAAATTATTTGCTACTAATGATGGTATCCGGGGTCAGTTTTTTATTAGGAATTTTTGTTATGGATCTTATTAATCGAAGACGGCATGGTGGCTATAGGGTATAAATAAAATACCGGGGAGGGATAAACCCCGGTTGATTAAGATAATCTAAGGAAATGTCATGAAAAAAACACTTAAAATAATGTGCTCAATAATTAAGTGCTATTTTGACTAACAACCCAGTGCGCTGTTGTTAACACTGAAATGCTATGTTGTATAGACAGAATAAAAATTATTTAGTTCACAACAATTTAATTAAATTGCTAGTTCTTGTAAAAGGTATGTATGAAATATAACGATCTGCGTGAGTTTATTGATAAATTAGAACAAATGGGTGAGCTAAAACGTATCCATCATAGTATTGACCCTCATCTGGAAATAACTGAAATAGCCGACCGGGTATTACGTGCAGGTGGACCAGCATTATTATTTGAAAACCCACTGGGGCATTCAGTTCCAGTTCTGGCCAACCTTTTTGGCACACCACGACGAGTGGCCCTGGGTATGGGTGAGGAAGATGTCAGCCAATTACGTGAAATCGGTAAATTACTGGCTTTTTTAAAAGAACCTGAACCACCAAAAGGTTTTAAAGCAGCACTAAAGACCCTTCCTATCTATCGAAAAGTACTGGATATGGCACCCAAAATTGTAAAACGAGCCCCTTGCCAGCAAGTAGTTATTGAAGCTGATGAAGTCGATCTCCATCGCCTGCCGATACAGACCTGCTGGCCAGAAGATGCCGGGCCATTGATCACCTGGGGACTGGTTATTACCCGAGGGCCTAATAAAGAACGCCAGAATCTGGGTATTTATCGACAGCAGCTTATCGGCCGGAATCGGGTCATTATGCGCTGGTTGGCCCACCGGGGGGGAGCACTGGATTATCGTGAATGGCAAGAAAAATACCCTGGTAAACGCTTTCCACTATCAGTAGCATTAGGCACCGATCCAGCAACCATTCTTGCAGCTGTTACCCCAGTACCCGACTCATTGTCAGAATATGCTTTTGCCGGTTTACTACGTGGTGCTAAAACCGAATTAGTCAAATCCATTGGAAATGATTTGCATGTGCCTGCACGGAGTGAAATCGTTCTGGAAGGTTATCTTGAGCCTGGGGATGAAGCACCCGAAGGGCCTTTTGGTGATCATACCGGCTACTATAATGAGGTTGATAATTTTCCCGTATTTACCATCGAGCGTATTACTATGCGTAAGGATCCCATTTACCATAGCACCTATACCGGCCGTCCTCCCGATGAACCCGCAGTACTAGGCGTTGCCTTAAATGAAGTTTTTGTCCCTATATTACAAAAACAATTCCCGGAAATTGTTGACTTTTATCTACCTCCTGAAGGCTGCTCTTATCGTATGGCTGTCGTTAGTATGAAAAAACAATATCCCGGGCATGCAAAAAGGGTCATGTTTGGTGTCTGGTCGTTTTTGCGTCAGTTCATGTATACTAAATTTATTATCGTCTGTGATGATGATGTTAATGTACGTGACTGGAACGATGTTATCTGGGCGATGACTACGCGTATGGATCCCGCTCGAGATACCTTGCTGGTAGAAAATACCCCTATTGATTATCTTGATTTTGCTTCTCCAGTATCAGGACTAGGTTCAAAAATGGGTATGGATGCGACCAATAAATGGCCCGGAGAAACTGACCGTGAATGGGGCAGGGCTATCGTTAAAGATGCGCAGGTCGTTAAAAAAATTGATGCAATCTGGGACGAACTGGGACTTTAATCAATCTGGAGTTTGATAATAAAAGGTGTTTTTTCAACATTAATAATTACCACCATGCTGGCAGGCTATAGCTCTGATCATAAATATCTAGTCATTCATTAACTGGCGTATTTTGGGGAATAAATCACTGACCAGCATGCCATTTTTACCTTCCTGAGCAACCAGGTCTCCAGCCCTGGCATGCAGGCAGACACCCAGTTGTACCGCATCTTCAATGCTCAGCTTTTGTGCCAGCAAAGCACCGATTATCCCCGTGAGACAATCACCCATGCCGGCACTTGCCATACCCTCATTACCATAGGGACAGATAGCAATATCATCCTGTAAATTCACCAGGGTGCCGGCACCTTTTAAGACAAAGGTACCATGGTATTTTTCTTTCAATTTATCAATCATATCAAAACGGTTGGTATCCGTTGTCGGATATTCAGAGTTGTATTTCAATAATCGTGTTGCCTCGCCAAAATGCGGTGTATAAATAATATCCGGGCTTTGAATTATTAAATTATGTCGTGCCATCAGATTCAATGCATCAGCATCAAATACACAGGAAACTTTATGCCCGCCGGAATTGTATTGCTGTTTAATCAGCTTAATAACCTTATCCAATAACACAAATCCCCATTGGTCTGTTCCTAAACCCGGGCCAATAGCAATCGCAGTTGCTTTAGCAAATAATGCCTCCAGCTCATCCCCCGTATCAACGCCATGAACCATTAACTCCGGTCGGGCACCGGTAATCGCATTGACATTTTTTTTTCGCGTTAAAATACTAACCAGACCCGCACCCGTTCTCAGGGCAGCCTCACCGGCAATACGACAGGCCCCAGCCATGCCATAATCACCACCGATAATGAGCAAATGGCCATGATCACCCTTGTGACTAATGGGACTGCGGCAAGGCAATTTAGTGGCAATATTATTCCACTCCATCAGGATAGCACTATGTTCTATTTGTTCATATAAACCATCTTCAACACCCAGGGAAGCAAAATGTATCAGACCACAATAATAACGCGCCTCTGCAGTATACATACCCATTTTTTGCCCCATAAAGGTCACCGTATGGGTGGCATTAATAGCAATACCATAACTTGCCCCGGTATTGGCATCCAGTCCAGAAGGTACATCAACCGCCAGAACCGGCTTATGGCTGGCATTTATCTGTGTCACAGCATCGTGCCATTCATCTTCCAGTGCCCGATTCAACCCCGTGCCAATCAGAGCGTCAACAATTAAATCCGTTGCCGGAAAATGAGCTTCCTGCATCGAATCTATCGAACCTTCACATGCCAGCCAGTCAAGATAGGCCTGATGAGCATCACCAGAAAGATGCTCTGCTTCAATAATGGATATCAGGTGGATTTTTAGCCGTGGTTCTCTGTCCTGCTGTTTAGCCAGCCGTGCCAGAGCATAGCCGTCACCGGCATTATTGCCTGAACCACAGACAATAGTAATGTGCTCAATCTGGGAGAATTTTCGATTAATAAAATCTAATAATGCCTGTGCAGCACGATTCATTAATTGATAACTATTATCAACATACCCCTGTTCAACCATTAAGTAGTCGATATTGCGCACGGCTTCACTGGAGTAACAATAATAAATATACTGGTAGCGCTCTTCTATCAGCTGCGCATCACTGGGAGATTGGCGGCAATGCTTGCCAGATTGAGATTGTTCCTTATAAGAAGATTTCCTGTAGTTCATTGAGATACTGTAGCCCCCGTCTGGTTGGTTTGATACGCTGTCCATGCCATGCAATTAATTCCAGTTTTATTGCCTTATCCAGACCCGCCTGAATCTGAGCTATAGGCAGACCGGTGCGAGCAGAAAATAACTGACTATCAAATCCATCAATCAGGCGGCTGCTATTAAGCATAAATTCAAAACCGATATCATGATGGCCAAGCTGTTGTTCTCCACCAAGCATAGATGAATTTGCTATTATTTCTGCCTTTTTATGAATTTTTTTTACACTGCCATAAATTTCCAGATAGCTTTGCGGATGTTTTTCTTTCCAACGTCGAAAAATATGCTGTTCACAAGCGTTAGAAATTTTGCCGTGAGCACCGGCACCAATACCCAGATAATCACCAAATTGCCAGTAATTCAGGTTATGCCGGCATTGTTTGCCTGCCTGAGCATAGGCAGATATCTCATAATGCTGATAACCAGCATCCGCCAGTATTTGCTGACAGTCAAGCTGCATATCATAGCTGAGCTCATCATCCGGTAAAGGTGGTGGTCTGCTGGCAAAGAGGGTATTGGCTTCAATCGTCAACTGATAATGAGAAATATGCGCCGGCTTAAAACTAATTGCCTGCTGCATATCATGCACAGCACTGGCCAAATTCTGGCCAGGCAAGGCGTACATTAAATCCAGGTTAATATTGCTGAAACCGGCATTTTGTGCCTGTTCAATAGCATAGCAGGCTTGCTGTGAGTCATGAATACGACCAATTTTTGCTAATAATACGTCATCAAAACTTTGTATACCCATGGATAAACGATTGACACCCGCTGCATAAAAGTCAGCAAATTTTCGTTGGTCAACCGTACCTGGGTTCGCCTCCATGGTAATTTCTGCCAGAGGTGATAAATTAATTCGTGCCCTGATATGACTTAATAATTGCTCCATAGCCTCTGGTTGCATCAGGCTAGGCGTTCCACCTCCAATAAAAACAGTCTGTACAGTTCGCCCCCAAATCGATGGTAATTCACCTTCTAAATCCCTGATCAGAGCATCAACATAGGCCTGATCATCTTGTTTTTTATTCTTTCCCGACGCTGCGGTATGGGAATTAAAATCACAATAAGGACATTTTTGAGCACACCATGGGTAGTGTATATAGAGTGATAGGGGTGGTAATGTGGTAAAATTCAGCATAAATTTTAATCTGCGTTTTACCAGGACAATAAGACAATCAATGTGCTGCTGACCTGAGAAAACCCATTCCTGTTTTTAATATATTTCTAGTTGTGGATAATAATGCCATTAAATTTTACAAAAATGCACGGTTTAGGCAATGATTTTGTGGTAATTGATGCGATTTCACAGAATGTTAGTTTAACCCGTGAGCAAGTACGCTTTATTGCAGACCGACGTTTTGGTGTCGGCTGCGATCAATTATTACTGGTCGAAGCCCCACAGCCTGATAGTGTCGATAGCATAGATTTTAAATACCGGATTTTTAATGCCGATGGCAGTGAGGTTGAGCAATGTGGTAATGGTGCTCGTTGTTTTGCTCTATTTGTTAGAGAAAAAAAACTCACCAGCAAAACAAACATTCTGGTCGAAACCTATAGCGGCATTATTCGTTTACTCATTAATGCAGAAAATAGTGTGACTGTTGATATGGGCCATCCTGATTTTGCTCCAGAAAAATTACCCTTTGTACCCTCAGCAGGTGATTCTGTCAGCAATAATCGTTATACTCTTGCCATTAAGCATGTACCTGAACTCACTATCTCTGAGGCTGAGTTTTCAGCAGTATCAATGGGCAATCCTCATATTACTCTTAGAGTGGATGATCTAAACCATTATCCCGTGCAGGCAATGGGTAAAATTCTGGAATCCCATGCCAGCTTCCCTAAGCGTGTGAATGTCGGTTTTATGCAGATCATCAATCCACAGCAGATAAAACTGCGGGTTTATGAGCGCGGTTCAGGTGAAACACTTGCCTGTGGTACGGGAGCCTGTGCTGCTGTGGCCAATGGCATCTCTCATGGCTGGCTGGCAGCACAGGTTGAAGTTCAGTTAGGCGCAGGTAATTTACACATACAATGGCAGCAGGAACAACGTCCTCTGATGATGACAGGTCCAGCCAGTTTTGTTTATGAAGGTCAAATAATACTATGAATTCAAGCAGTGAACTAGAAACGACTAATCTTGATGGCAACACTCAGGCACAGGACGTTATTGATTACATCAAGCAACACCCTGATTTTTTTAATCAGCATAATGATTTCCTGGTTTCTTTAGAAGTACCTCATGCCAGTGGCACTGCTATCTCACTGATTGAACGCCAGGTTAATCTGCTGCGTGAACAAAATGAACAGCATAAAAACCAGTTACATGAATTATTTGACATTGCTCAGGAAAATGATAAAGCCAACGAGCGTATACATAAGCTCACTTTATCATTATTATCCTGTCAGGGCATCGATGCCTGTGAAGTGGTACTCGATGATAGCCTGTGTGATGATTTTTCCATCGATGCGGTAGCACTAAAACTCTTTATTAAACCGATAGCAGAGCAACCGGAGCATTTATTTGTTGAAAAAAACTCCTCACTGGCTCTGGAACTGGATAAAATTTTAAATGTACGCAAACCTGTATGTGGTTTTTTTAAAGCGCTACCTCTGGAAACCTTATTTGAACAAAAAGCACAATCACTATCATCACTGGCGGTGATCCCTTTATTTATTGAAAAAAATAATTGTTTCGGTGCCTTAATTTTAGGTAGCAATAATGTACGCCGTTTTAATGCCGATATGGGCACTATTTTTCTGGAACGACTGGGTGAAATATTAAGTCATCGACTCGACTCTTTTATTCATACGGCTTAACAGGTATGAACACCAATATTATCAATTTATAATAATGGACAAGCTAGTCACCGCCTTCATTGATTACCTTAGAATAGAACGTCAGCTATCAGCGCATACTTTATCTGCCTACCAGCGAGATTTAACTCAGGCTATAGAGTATTTTTGCCCACTAAGTATCAATAGCTGGCTTAATATAAATAGCCATCAGATACGAGCCTATGTTGCTCATCAACATAGAAAAAATCTCTCCGGTAAAAGTATTCAACGACAATTATCCTCACTACGGCGCCTGTATGAATATTTACTCAAAGAGCGACTCATCAAGCACAACCCCGTTAATGGCATCAGTGCCCCAAAATCCACTCGCAAGCTGCCTAAAGCACCGGATATCGAACAACTTGAGCAATTATTACGAGTCACCGATGATGATATTTTTCATACCCGTGACCGAGCAATTTTTGAGCTGATTTATTCTTCCGGATTGCGTTTATCTGAACTCACCGGCATCAACTGCAATGATTTAAAAATAACAGAACAACAGCTCAGGGTGCTGGGTAAGGGCAATAAAGAGCGTGACTTACCTATTGGCAGAAAGGCTATCAACGCTTTACAAAACTGGTTAGCAATAAGAGCAACTCTGGCTAAAGTTGGTGAGCAGGCTCTTTTTGTCTCACGCTTTGGGAGCCGAATCAGCCAACGGGGAGTACAGCAGCGACTGGATAAAATGGCCCTGGAACAAGGCCTGCCGGTACACCTTCATCCACATATGCTGCGCCATGCCTTTGCCAGCCACCTGCTTGAATCCAGTGGTGATCTGCGTGCAGTACAGGAACTACTGGGCCATGCAGATATATCAAGCACACAAATTTACACCCATCTGGACTTTCAACACCTGGCAAATGTCTATGACAAGGCCCATCCGCGCGCCCATAAAAAAAAGAAATAATAACAGTCAGTAGCCAGCATCCCACACCCTGGATGGCAGATATAAAACTGTAAAACTGATATTATGTTCATTCTTATTATATATGCATAGACTGCTTATGCTGCTCAAACTATAATGCCCACAAAAAAACAGGGCAAGCTGGACAGCTTCTTCAAGCAATTACCATGGCTCATATTTAGATTTCGCCCCAGATTAGTGCCTTCTACTTGAAATATCATCCTAAGTTGTCTAGTCTTTAGCTATTGTCAGTAACCAATAATTATCATAAACACTGACTTACAAAAATTAATCTCCAACGATCAGCATAGCTGATTAAACTCCTTCTTATTAGAACAAAAAGACGATACGCATCCCTTTTAACAGGCGAATTTTCAGTCTTTTTCACCATGGGTATAAAATATTATGAGGCTAAGCATATTTACTTTTCATCTTCTTATGTTTTTATCTTGCACTGTATTAGCTGATGAAGGCTTTCCAGGAAGGGATAAGTACCCTGATACTCCTTATATTACCCTTAATGATTTTTATCAGGGTTATAAAAACAATGAATATGTTGTCGTTGATGCACGCAGTCATTTTGAGTATAAAATCATTCAAATCAAGGGCGCTATTAACCTGCCGGTCAATGATGATTCATTTTTTATACAAGTAAACGAACTTGCTCAGAGCACCAGTAAAACTCTGGTGTTTTATTGTAATGGCCGGCGTTGTATGAAGTCCTTTAAAGCGGCAGTAAAATCAAAGCTGCATAATATCCTGGTATTTGATGCCGGCATATTTGAATGGTCAAAAGCATACCCTGAAGAAAGTATACTGCTAGGTGAGTCACCCGTTAACCCTGAGCAGCTCATCTCCAGCAGCCAGTTAAAAGAACATTTTCTTCCACTTAAAGAGTTTGAATCATTGATTAAAAACGCAGTGCTCATTGATGTTCGCGATCTGAAAGAGCGCAGGGGTAATGGTCTGTTTTTATTAGCTGACAAATCTGCTCCTCTGGATGACACTCGTAAACTAGAGCGCTATCTTAATAAGGCAATCGCAGAGGATAAAACACTATTAGCCTATGACCAGGCAGGCAAACAGGTCAGGTGGTTACAATATTATATCGAGAAAAAAGGCATTAAATCTTACTATTTTATGGCCGGCGGTGCTAAGTATTATCGCTATGAATAAATTGCCAGATGATAATACTATTTTAATTGAGCCAATAATTTCTGCCGTCCATCACTATCGTGTAAAGCTATTGCCTGCATAATATGGATTTTAGCCCTTTTATAATGTTTTTTGTTCATAGCATCCCGAGCCAACAGGGTCATATCGGCAGCCAGTAAACGTGCTTCATCATCCAAATCAACAAGCTTCTTTTTAAGCTTTTTATTACGTGGGTCGACAGTCAAACGTGAACGATAAAGAGGCCTTAACTGCAATAAGCAGCGACTGCGTTCGACAGTGATTTTATTGTCGATAATCCGCAAAGCAGCCGCTTGTCGCACCTTAAGCATTTTTTCCGTATCATGCAAAGACTTGCTTCCAGCATATTTTGCCTGAGCCTGATCAAGTAAATCCAGAGCTTCTGCCCAATGCCTGTCAGCCATAAGCAATACTATTTGCTGCTCAACCGTAGCAGCATAATCATCAGCCTGCACCCGTAAGGATTTTTTTCTGCCTTGCAGGGCAGAATACTGGGGATGTGTTGACTTAACATAGTCAATAGTTTTAAACGCCTTACCATATTCATGCTCAATCGCCCAGACATCAATCTGAGTAATAACATCATCTTGCCTGGCCGCAACAAAAGCTGAACTGCAGGCAGTTAAAAAGACCAGAATGAATACACCTGATAAGAAAAAATGCCAAAAGTGTACCTGTTTTTTTACAACAGCCTTAAATTTTTGTTTAACGTTCATTATTTAACCTGATAAACATCTCTGAATTTATTATAGCATCCACACAAAAAGCAGATGATATTGATTCCACTATCAGCCATTGTGAAACCTTGATGTAACTGTTTAGCAAACAAGGCCGTGCCGTCAGCCTGCCATTAAAAAGCAACAGCGCTATTCAGCTCAGTCTTTCTATATGATCATTTCCAGCTTCCCCTTGAGACTAGAGTACAAAAATAACAGCGAAAAGGGCTAAAAGATGAATACACTGAGTAGTTACACCTTGATTTTATTATAAACTAACCCTATTTCAAAGAATTCATAGAACACAGGTAAGGGTAAATACATTGGAACAATACAGAGGCACCACAATTCTTTCCGTCCGTAGAGGCAATCAGGTCGTTATTGGTGGTGACGGCCAGGTTTCACTGGGTAATACGATTATGAAAGGCAATGCCCGCAAGGTACGTCGTCTGTTTCATGATAAAGTGATTGCCGGTTTTGCTGGTGGTACTGCCGATGCCTTTACCTTATTTGAGCGTTTTGAAGCCAAACTGGAAAAACACCGTGGTCAGTTAGTACGTTCTGCAGTAGAGCTTGCCAAAGACTGGCGCACTGAGCAATCCTTAAGAAAACTGGAAGCATTATTAGCCGTTGCTGATGAAACAGCATCACTGATTATTACCGGCAATGGTGATGTTATCGAGCCTGAAGAAGGCTTAATTGCCATTGGTTCGGGCGGTCCCTATGCACAATCTGCAGCACGAGCACTACTTGACAATACTGATTTAAGTGCCCGGGAAATTGTCGAAAAAGGACTTACCATCGCCGGTAATATCTGTATTTACACCAACCACAATCAAACCATCGAAACACTGGATTTAGATTAGCAGATTCTGCCAGTCATTAACCCCATAGGAGTTGATAAAGTCAATGTCGCACATGACACCCAGAGAAATTGTTCAGGAACTGGATAAACATATTATCGGTCAGGCAGATGCTAAACGTGCTGTAGCCATTGCCCTAAGGAATCGCTGGCGCAGAAGTCAGGTAGCTGAACCGCTATGCAGCGAAATCACGCCTAAAAACATTCTTATGATTGGCCCTACCGGAGTTGGTAAAACAGAAATCGCCCGCCGTCTGGCACGTCTTGCTAATGCTCCATTTATAAAGATTGAAGCAACAAAGTTTACCGAAGTTGGCTACGTTGGCCGTGATGTTGAGTCAATTATTCGTGATTTACTGGATGTATCGATAAAAATGACTCGTGAACAAGCAATGGCAAAAGTACAAAATCGTGCTATTGACGCTGCCGAAGAACGCATATTAGATATATTGTTACCCACGGCAAGAGAGACTGATGACTGGCAGAGTGATATATCACCTGCAGCGACTAATGAAAGTTCAACACGTCAGAAATTTCGCAAGATGTTACGCGAAGGCCAGCTCAATGATAAAGAAATTGAAATTGACGTCAAAATGCCCAGTGTCGGAGTAGAAATCATGGCACCTCCCGGAATGGAAGAAATGACCAATCAATTACAGGGTATGTTTCAGAATTTAGGCGGTGGTGAAAAAACCAAACGCAGTAAGTTAACGGTAAAAGATGCCTTAAAACTGCTAAGCGAAGAAGAGGCCGCTCGACTGGTGAATGATGAAGATATCAAACAGCAGGCAGTGATCAATGCAGAACAAAATGGTATCGTTTTTTTAGATGAGATTGACAAAATTGCCACCCGAAGTGAGGGTCGTGGTCCCGAAGTTTCCCGAGAAGGAGTACAACGTGATCTGCTCCCCCTGGTTGAGGGCAGTACCGTATCAACCAAACATGGAATGGTGAAAACCGATCATATTTTATTTATTTGTTCCGGTGCTTTTCATTTATCCAAGCCCTCTGATCTGATACCTGAATTACAAGGTCGCCTGCCTATCCGGGTAGAGTTAAATGCTTTAGATGTTAAGGATTTCAGCCGCATACTGGTTGAGCCTGATGCGTCTTTAACCGAGCAATACATTGCCTTGATGCAAACCGAAGACGTGGCGCTGGAATTTTCACCCTGCGCTATTGAACGCATTGCAGAAGTCGCCTTTACTGTCAACGAATCCACAGAAAATATTGGTGCACGACGCCTGCATACTATTATGGAACGGCTCTTAGAGTCTATTTCCTATGAAGCTTCCGACAAAACAGGTGAAAGCCTAAAAATAGATGGACACTATGTTGATGAACAACTGGGTGAGCTGGCCATCAATGAAGATTTATCCCGTTATATTTTATAAGTAAATATCGTAACCATAAATACTGAACCTACTTTTGTTATAAGGTAAAATAATATGTCCGAAAATAAAACCCCGACACCCACTGAAATTAATCTGCATGCCAAATCTCGCGAGCTGGAAATTGCCTTTGATGATGGCTCACGCTTTCATTTTTCCAGTGAATTTTTACGTGTTCATTCCCCATCAGCAGAAGTCCGGGGACATGCACCTGGAGAAGAAACGCTGCAAGTAGGCAAAGAAAATGTCAATATTAAAGAACTTGAACCCGTAGGCAACTATGCCATCAAAATCGAATTTACTGATGGCCACGATAGCGGTATTTTTTCCTGGGACTTATTCTACGATTACGGTCAAAATCAGGAAAAAATGTGGCAGGACTATTTACAGAAACTGGCCGATGCCGGACATGAACGTAAACTTAATTGACACTCTGCTATTATCAGCACACGGTGATTAAATGACTGCTATTAATCGTACATAACAATTCATTTAATCCTGTCTTAGCTTTTTAAATACCAATATCCACTCTGACATTATGGCCAGGGCAAAAAAAGCGCACCGACGACCGCTATTATTGGCCACCGTTCTATCTCAGTAATAATTTTGCCCTAAACTTTCTGTTTTTGATAATACTCATTGTATCTCGGACAAAGAATAGTGTATTTTAAATCAGCTGAACTTAAGGTATGCTAAAGTATTGTTCGTTGATGGCTTAAGCTTTTCCCCGGCTCTTGTCCTTTAGTCGCTGACTTGTCAGATGTTTATCGTATGTTCCCGGATAAAAAGTGAATATACATAGGGACTCTAATGAGCTGATTAACAGCCTGGTTGACTCAATAGTAACCAACTTATTATTTAAACAAGCAATTAAACTTACACCCAATTAAAAATCTAAAGGGGATTTTCATGTCCAATGATGTCACAATAAAACCTTTGAATATGGCTCGGCGTCAGACAACCATTGAAGAGTTTGTCCATTATTGCCAGGAGGAAAAAGAACGCCGTATGAATTCTGGTCAGGACTTTGATGAACAGGCTTTTACTCAGGCACAGGAACTTACCCTGCATAAATTACAGGTACTCGAAGATGAGGGTTGGGTATGATCATACATAGCATACAGGCAAATAATGTACTTAAGTACCAGCAATTGGATTTACAGGACCTGCCTGCGCAGGGTGTAATTGCCATTAGCGGTCTTAATGAATCAGGCAAAAGTACCATTGGCGAAACGATTTGTTTTGCCCTGTTTGGCCGCACTTTTTCTATCGACGAAAGTGATTTAGCCAAGATCCTCCGTTGGGGTGCCAGTGACTGCAGTGTCACTATCCAGTTTAGCCAGCCTGATAGCAGTGATGAACGCTATGCTATTACCCGGATGCTGGATTGTGATGGTAACCATTCAGCCAAACTTTATCAGGTTTACAATGAAGATAATCCTATTGCCCGTGGCATAAATCGTGTTGCCGAAGCATTATTTAGTCTTACCTCTATAGAGTTTGAAGAATTTGTCGAATCATTTTATCTGGCTCAGCGGGAAATCACCACACCACACCCACATAGTTACGCCCTGAAAACAATGGCCGGCGTTGCCACTATGGAATATTGCGATCAGGGTATCCATGAAGATATTAACCAGGATAAGCAGGCCATTGAAGACTTAGGTCAACAAATTAGCACGATTGATGATGAAATCAACAGCCTCAATATTGATTCTGAACGGCTGGCATCAATAACTGAACAATATAATGAAGCTGAGCTGGCAAAAGAAAAAAATGCTCTCGAACAAGAATCCTATCAAACGGCAATAGAACAATATAATGAAGCTGGCCCGCAATTAAAACGTTATTTAAGTAAAAAAAGTCGTGCAACTTTCTGGCGCTTCAGTTATTTCATAATTGCTATTGCTTGTTTTTCCCTGTGGTGGCTGTTGGTAAAAATGCCGGATAGTGAATTACATCATACGGTCACTACAATGATTAATAACAATCTATTGCCCATCAACACACAATATATCACCTACCTGCTCTATGCCGGTGCTGCCTCTACCCTGTTTTTCCTGATATTCTGGGCAATCGGCAGCAGTCACACAGGCCATATCAAGCGCCTGCAGCAATGGGGTATCGATTTAGCACAGAGCATGCGTGCACTGGATGATAAACGCCAGCTCAGTGCAGATGAACAGCGGAATATTCATACTAATGCAATTCACTCAAGCCAGCTCAGCGAGGCACAATTAACAACTGTCTGTGCCCCTGCTCTTGATTTTTTTAATCAGCAGGAACAACAACTTGTACAGCATGTTGAAGAATTATCTGAAGCCGTAAGGGTAGAAAGTGAACGAGTTAATTTAACGAATGAATTACAGGCTAAAACAGCTGCCTTAGCTGCGCAACAGGAAGAAAAACAAGCACGCAATCGACTTAGAGAACTGGCCAGCGAGCTATTAAGCGGTGCCAGCAGACACCTGTCAAAACGTTTTAATCATATTCTTCGTGACCATGTGGGTAAAACACTACCGCTATTTACCGAAAACCGTTATGAACACTTACAAATTGATGACGATCTGAGTGTACGCGTTTTCTCCAATGAAAAGCATGATTTTTTGGAACTTGATGAAATTTCCAGTGGTACTCAACGGCAGATCATGCTAGCGGTACGTCTGGCACTGTCACAGGAAATGGTCAGTCGAAAAGTTCAGAACAAACAGTTTCTTATTCTTGATGAACCCTTTGCATTCTTCGATCAGGAACGCACAGAACGCTCCCTGTCAGTTCTACCCCAATTAAGTTCTGACTTGCCACAAATCTGGATCATTGCCCAATCATTTCCACAGGATATGGATTTTGAATATACTATACTCTGTGAGCGTGACGAACTCATTCAACAAGCTGAGACATCACTTTAACTCTGGAGAACAATATGGCACAAAGCATTAAAGGCACACAAACTGAAAAAAATTTACTTATTGCCTTTGCCGGTGAATCACAGGCAAGGAACCGCTATACTTATTTTGCCAGCATTGCCAAAAAAGAAGGGCTGGTACAAATTTCCACTATTTTTGAAGAAACTGCACAACAGGAAAAAGAACATGCCAAACGCTTTTTTAAGTTTCTTGAAGGTGGTGAAGTGCAAATCACAGAGACCTTTCCCGCAGGAAAAATAGCAACTACCTTAGATAATTTAAGAGCTGCAGCAGCCGGGGAAGAACATGAATGGATGGAAATGTATCCTGCCTTTGCTAAAGTTGCTCGTGAAGAAGGCTTTACTGATATAGCAGTCGCATTTGAGGCTATTGCAATTGCTGAAAAGCAGCATGGCAAACGTTATAAAGATTTAGCTGAAAACCTGCAGGCAGGTAAAGTATTTAAAAAAAATGGCAAAGTTGTCTGGCGTTGCCGAAATTGTGGTTATTTGCATGAAGCCGATGAAGCCCCTGATCTTTGTCCTGCCTGTTTACACCCGCAGGCTCATTTCGAACTATTAGCAGAAAACTGGTAAGCTGCACAGCTTTAAAGTAGCATTAAAAACAGCAAATATTGCTCAGCATAGTATCCATAAGACTTTGCCGGGTAATATGCAGCTACATGATAACAATGGAATGAATATATGCATTCAGATGATAAAGAACAGGCTTTAATTGAGGTATTACTTGAACGCCTTGATAAGCAACGCTTGCCACGCTTACTGGACATCAAAAAAAATCTCAAACAAAACAATAAGTTGAGTGATTATGATATTGAGTTTCTGGAAGAAGTGTTGCATGATACCAAAAATAATGAACACCTGATTGAACAGGCTGATGATGAATTAAAAACTATCTTTATGAAGGTCGTTAATTTGTACCATGAAATCACTAATAAAGCCCTGGAAAATGAAAAAAAGGGCTAAGCACTTGATATGAATTTTTGTGTGTCCAGTCTGCCTATGGTGATTTTTAACGACTCATTATGCTTATGCGCAAGCTTTAGCCAGTTATTAATTTCACTTAACAAATTTTCTTCTCCTACGCCATGCCTGGGAGCATTTTTTCTAATGGCGTGATCCAGACGGCCGGAATTAATATAAGTCCACTGCTGTTCACTTTGAGAAATGATACCGGTATGTCCCTTAGTTTCCAGAGAAAATGATAATAGATCACCTTTTTTTATCAATGACTGCATTTCCTGAAAAATTTTCTGACTTTGCTGGCCAATATTATCAACTTGAGAAATCGCCCGCGAATAAATTTTTTCACCCATCGCTTTAGTGATCCCTTCACCGGTAAAATACGCATTCATAGCACGTCCTTCTACACGTGCCATATGTAATAACTGCCGACTCAGGCTATCCTCTCCCCGATAACGAACACCCATTTTTTCCAGGCCATTCACCACCAGAGTATAACAATCAATATCTTTATAATCAGTGCCCATAAAAGGTTTCACTGCGTCATCCAGATGTTTAGCCGGTACATTTTGTACCTCTGAACTAACAATTGTTTTGTTCAGCTGTTTATCCCTGGCACCATGCCAGCTTATTTCACGAGTACCTGGATTAAAATAAATATCAGTACCACCAGGAATACGAGTAAATGCCTTTTGCTGGTTAATGGCATCATGAATAATAGCCCAGCGCTGTGTTTTTAATTGCTGGTGATCAGCAAACAAGGCTGATACTGTCGGACGTTTATGGTTGATTTTTCCCAGTAATATTGTTTCTGATGATGCCGAAGAAGACTTAGCTACAGACAGTGATTGCGGTGCCTCGCGGTGAAATAAATCACCCTGGGCTGCCCAGGATAGTGCCTGAGTTTGTCGATTATAATAAATTTCCTGCCCTAAAGGGATCTGCCTGAAGGCCTTATTGGCATTTATCGGCTTATGAATAATCGCCCAGGTATCCGCACGCAGATCTTTATTAGCCAGCAAAAGTTGTGCAACAGTCTGCGTCCTCGCGGTCAAAGTACCTAATTTTATATCAGCCGGTACTTTATCTGTATTTATCAGCGGAGTGTTGTTCTGACTGTCTGTTTTTTGACGGCTGACAGCAATTTGCTCCAACTGCTGCGCAAAATTACCTGTGCTAATATTAGGCGTATTACCAGACAGCGGTGCTTTACCTGCTGTTATAATTTGATTATTGATTGTCTGCAGGTGCATAATCATCTCTTATATCATTATTATCGTAAGATAATACAAGCATCATTTATGCCATAAAAAATAATGCGCTGAATACCATTATTTTTTAATCATTGGCTGGTACGTCCTGGTTTGCTGAAAAGTTAACCATCGTCAAGCCTAACGATACAAGACAAATCCGATTAAGCATTGGTGCTGTCTGAACGGTCAAAAATAAATTTTCGTTCGAACTCATCCGCTTTCATCGGCTTATAAAAATAATAACCCTGAATCAGGTGGCAGCCGATAGTTTTTAAGAAATCCAGCTGATGTCGATACTCAACCCCTTCAGCAATCGTTTCCAGGTTAAACTGATGTGCCAGCTCAATAATAGCCTTGGTAATGGCATTATTATCCTGATCAACAGGTATACCATCGATAAAACTTTTATCGATTTTCAAAACATCAATCGGTAATTGCTTCAAATAACTCAAAGAAGAATAACCGGTACCAAAATCATCAATACTGATGCGAATACCCAGTGATTTCAGATGGACAAGTTTATCAATCGCTTCCTGAGTATTATTCATTAGTGCTGATTCTGTGAGCTCCAACTCTAATAACTGCGGCTGATAATTTAATTGTGCCAATAAACCTTCAATTTCCTGCACAAAACTTTTTTGTTGAAAATGTACTGCCGAGATATTAACCGCCACACGAAAGTTTTTTTGTGACTGATTATTCCAGATTTGTACCTGCTGCAAAGCACTATGCAGAACAAAATCTTCCAGCTCCAGAATTTGTCGGGACTCTTCAGCAAGGCTAATAAATTTATTGACTGGGACCAGACCAAATTGGGCACTATGCCAGCGTAATAGTACCTCCATACTGGATACCTGCTCATTATGACAAACCACCTGGGGCTGATAGACAAGATAGAGCTCATGCTTTTTAACGGCCATTTTCAGTGCTGTAGCCAGAATAAATTTCTTTGCCTTTTCCTTATAGAGTTCATTATTATAAAAATAAAAGCTATTTTTACCATGCTCCTTCGCATAGTACATGGCCAAATCGGAGTATTTAATCAATGTATTGGCCGTTTCTCCATCCTGAGGATAAAGGGCAATACCCAGACTGCAACTAATAAATGTTTGCGAATCAGAGAAAGTATAAGGCAGGGAAACACTATGAATAATATTATTGGCAATCTCAGCAATCTTATGCTCATCAAGCTCACCTTTTAAAATCACCACAAATTCATCACCACTAATACGGGCAATAAAATCATCGACACGAGTGCAACTACGCAAACGTGAACCTACTTTCACCAATAACTCATCGCCAAAGTCATGCCCCAATGTATCGTTTATCGTCTTAAACTCATCTAAATCAATAAAAAATAAGGCAAAGGGTTCTTTTGTGCTTTTATTTCTGGCTAGTGTACGCTTTAAATAATCATAAAAGTAATGGCGATTGGGCAGTTGTGTCAGGGTATCATAAAAAGCCAGATTTTTTAGCTCTGTGGTTTTTTCCCTAACTTTATACTCCAGGCTTTCATTAAGTGTTTGCAGTTCCTGAGCTTTCTCACGCAATTCATTTTCTGCATGAATACGTTCACTGGTTTCTTTAGTTAAATTTTTGCGTAAGAGGCTATTTTCAATTTCTCTGGTAAAAGCCGAGAGCAGACTTTTATTGATATGCAGTGCTGCACTGGCAGCAAACAGAAAAATAATGACATAGGCATAAAAATGAAAAGACAAAAAGTCATAATTATGCCGGAGAAAAAAAATACCGAGAATAGTTGACAGGGTCAGCAGATATGCCAAAAAAGCCTGTTTGCTCACTCCCAGAGAAGCAACAGAAGCAATCAGCATAGTACCTAAAAACAAGAGAACATAGCTATAATAATATTCCAGATGCTCAGGAATAATAAATATGATCAAAGCACTTGCAGCGCCGCTGAGACAGGAACCTGTTATGAAAAGAGAAATCCATTGACCGGGCTGGGTAATCAGCGAATGTTTATAAAGAACATACAAAATAACCCGTAATGACAAAATAAACAGGCCGGCTACATACCAATAAATCAGCAACTCTCTAATCGACTGCAAATCCCAGAGCAAATACAAAACCAGCGAAATAGCAAGAAAAATATTCGTCACAGACAAGGTCATTGACTGGTAAAGATATGTAACCTGCTTTTGAGCCAATAAAACCGATGTTTTTGCCATAGACTCGTCTTTATTTATGATAGAAAGTTAATAGCGTCTATATTAAGTATCGTTGAGCAGAAAAAGATTATCAAGCATGTATGCCACATAATAGAAAAATTGTTCTATAATAGCCGATTAGCAAGAGAGGGGGCTGTACATTTTGCTTAAGAATAGGCGGTTTATTCTTCCAGCATAGTCAATGTGGGTAAATCTAAATGCGTAACATTATAATAATACTAATGTTTTTTTTATGTCATAATCTATCATTTGCTAGCCAGACTCAGGATGAAGAGTGGGATGATGACTGGGAAAATGGTTTTAATGATCAGCCGGTCATCCCTGAAATAATTTATCCTGACTGGTTTAAAAATAGTTTTCTAGACCTTCCTGAAGATATACAAGAAGCAATAGATGCCAACAAAAAAGGTATTATTATTTATTTTGGGCAAAAACATTGTGCGTATTGCCAGGCACTCATTGAGAAAGATTTTGGTCAGAAAGATATCGAAGCCTATACCCGGAAGAATTTTGATGTTATTGCCATCAATATCTGGGGCAGCAATGAAGTTACCACACCCGATGGCCAGATCATGACTGAACGTGAATATGCCATTCGTGAAAATGCCAATTTTACCCCCTCATTAATTTTCTACGACCAGCAGGGTAAACAGACTCTGATGTTAAGAGGTTTTTACCCGCCCTATAAATTCCGTGCAGCAATGGAGTATGTAGGCAATGGCTATTATCAGGAAGAGTCATTCCGAAATTACATGTTCAGGGCAAACCCGCCGCCCAAATTTGAAATATCTGATATGAACCATGAAGATTTCTTTATACCACCCCCTTTCGCCCTGGATCGAAGCCATTTCGCCGCACAGGAACCTCTACTGGTTTTCTTTGAACAACCTAATTGCCATGCCTGTGATGTGCTGCATTCTGCTCCACTTGAATTTAATGTCACTAAAAAATTATTAAAACATTTTGAAATTGTCCAGCTTGATATTCATTCTGATGTGCCTGTTATTACCCCTAAAGGACAGCGGATCAGCGCTAAACAATGGGCAGAGCAATTAAATTTATTTTACACTCCCACGCTGATTGCCTTTGATGAACAGGGTAACGAAATTATTCGCATTGACTCTGTGGCACATATTTATCGAATCAAAAATGTACTGGAATTTATCGTTAACAAAAACTATCGCTCCATGCCTAATTATATGAGCTGGCGCTTTGATAATATTTTTGGCGGCAAACAACTACCACCATTTGAAATGATGGATACACTTAATAACGAATTCAACACTGCACCTCAGGGTAGCCATAATTAACTTCATGAACGAAACGTATCTTCATAGCCTGGCACAGGCAGGCATTGCCCAGCACACAATCACAAATTCTTTCAGCCCAGCCACTCTGGAACGAGGCACTAACTATTTTGAAAGTGATCGTGCTGAAATTACTGACATTCAATCCAGCAACGGCCAGGATATTAAAATATACGCCAATGTCTTTGGCAGTCAGGGCTATTCCTATAGTACTCTGGTCACACTTCACATTGGCCAGATTCATACCAGTATTATTGGTGAATGTGACTGCCCGGTAGGCTTCCGCTGCAAACATGCTGTAGCGACTTTACTCAAGTTTGCCCAGCAAAATGCTCTTAGCATTGCTGAAAAAGCACAATTAACCGCCCTTACTCAAGGCCCTGAAGATGAACGGGCGGTTGAATTCTGGCTGGATTCTTTTAACAGTCCGCCCCCACAGGACAAAACAGAAAAAACAGAAAAAACAAATAGTAAAATCGTTAATAATAGTGTATTGCTTTATTTGCTCAAGCCTGCTGAAGATAGCGAGCATTTTGAAATACAGAGTGTTATTGCCCGTCAGCTCAAAAAAGGCGGCTATGGTAAAGCCCGTGCGCAAAGCTTGGAAGATCTAGTTGAGGGCTATACAACACACCTGAATTTCACTCACAATGAACAGGATATAGAAATTGCCGGCTTACTTTATAGCATGACCGGTCGGGGTATTTTTTACCGTCAGAATAATTATGCTATTAAGGGTGATATTGGTGAACTGGCATTAAAAAAATTATTAAAAACACAGCGTTTTTTCTGGCTTACACAGGAGCTAAACCAACCTTTACAATGGGGTGAAAAACGCCTGCTGGATTTGTCCTGGGTACATAATGGGCAATTGTATGAACTGAGTATTAATATTTCCCCCCCGGCTCAAGAGTCCTTTCGCTTAAATAATTTTTACTATATTGATATTGATCATAATGAAATAGGCCCTGCCCGACATCCCTGTTTATCAACTCAACAGGTGCACAAACTATTGGTTGCACCGGCTATTCCAGAAACAATGGCTCATAGAGTAAGCCAGCAATTACTGCAATCATGGCCAGAAATTGAAGTACCCATGCCCATTGAATTGAGCCATGATATTATCACCATTAACGAAGCTGCTCAGGCTGATCTGTTGTTCCATTCGAAATTAACAGCAGACAAGCGACGTATCCATATGCTCAGTTTACGCTTTAAATACGGTGATCACTTAATTCAACCTGAGCAGCTTAGCAATCTGTATCGTATTTTTAATCAGCAACAACAGTTTCAGATTCACCGTAACACCGCGTTCGAACAACAATGTTTACAACAACTGCATAAACACCATTTTGTTCCTATTGAAAAAAAAGACCTGAGCGATGCCCACACACTTGATCTGACTATTGCCGCTGATTCTGCAACCACCGCACTATGGTATTGGCATGATTTTCAATACGATGTACTGCCGCAGCTTGAAGAACAGGGCTGGAAATCTCATTTTGATGAAAGTTTCCATATGGAAATTGAAGAAGCAGATGAATGGTATGGTCAACTGGATGAAAAACAGGATCAGGAATGGTTTGAAATCAGTCTGGGCATTGAGCTTAATGGTCAAACAATTAACCTATTACCATCATTAGTTGAATTATTAGCCGTTGAAAAAGACCCGGCACAAATGCGTGCACGTATTTTATCACGTGAATATATTATTCTTCCGGTATCAGAAGATGAAGATAAGCCACGCTGGTTAAAGTTACCTTCAGTACGAATTATGGGGATCTTTGATACCCTGGTTGAACTTTATGATAATCATGCCTTAAATAGTGCCGGCAATCTGGAAGTTAGTAAACACCAGGGCATGCAACTAGGCGATTTGCTTAACGATCCCAAATTAAAATGGCGTGGTGCAGAACAACTCAGGGCATTAAGTCAAAAAATTCAGGACTTTAATGGTATTGAGGCAGTCAGTCCGCCTGAAAATTTACAAACAGAATTACGCGACTATCAACAGCAGGGCCTGAACTGGCTGCAATTTACTCGTGAATATCAGTTTAATGGTATTCTGGCCGATGATATGGGATTAGGTAAAACTGTACAGGCACTGGCACATCTTCTTTATGAAAAACAGCACTTTTATAAAGCCAGCTTACCGACTCTTGTTGTAGCACCAACCAGCTTAATGGGTAACTGGAAACGTGAGGCAGCACGTTTTACGCCTGATCTTAAACTCCTTCTTTTGCATGGCCCTCAGCGAAAAACACTTTTTTCCGATGTTGAACAATACGACATCATCCTGACAACCTACGCCTTGATGTTAAGAGACAAGGAATTTCATGAACAACAGCAATATAATTTTGTTATCCTTGATGAATCACAAAATATAAAAAATGCTCGTTCTAAGACATCTCAGGTCATATTCAAACTGAAGGCCAGGCATCGCTTATGCATGACCGGTACACCCATGGAAAATCATTTGGGTGAGCTCTGGTCATTATTTCATTTTCTAATGCCCGGCTTTCTCGGTACCCAGGACAAGTTTAATCGCCTGTTTCGTAGCCCCATTGAAAAACAGGCCAATCATGAGCGTCAACAACAATTACATAAACGCATCAAACCCTTTATGCTACGTCGCACAAAAGAAATGGTTGCAACCGAGTTACCAGAAAAAACAGAAATTATTCGCACTGTACCCCTTTCGGGTAAACAACGAGACCTTTATGAAACTGTGCGTTTAGCCATGGATGAAAAAGTCCGTGAAGAAATCAGCAAAAAAGGGCTGGCACGCAGTCAGATCATGATTTTAGATGCCTTATTAAAACTCCGCCAAACCTGTTGTGATCCCAGGTTATTATCCTTGAGCAAGGCAAAAGACGTGCAGGTTTCCGCCAAACTGGACATGCTGATGGAAATGGTACCAGAAATGCTGGAAGAAGGGCGTAAAATCATTATCTTTTCCCAATTTGTCAAGATGCTGGGTTATATTGAACTGGAACTCAATGCTTTAAACATTCACTATGCTCTGCTGACCGGACAAACAAAAAATCGGGACGACGTTATTATGAGTTTCCAGGAGGGTGATGCACAGGTATTTTTAATCAGCTTAAAAGCCGGAGGTGTGGGTTTAAATTTAACAGCTGCGGATACTGTTATACACTATGACCCCTGGTGGAATCCTGCGGTAGAACGCCAGGCAACCGATAGAGCTTATCGCATTGGCCAGGATAAGCCGGTGTTTGTATATAAATTACTGACTGAAGAAACAGTCGAAGAAAAAATTCTGCAAATGCAAAACAATAAACAAAAACTCGCCGATGCCCTGTATCAGGATAAAACGCCAAAAACACAGACTTCAGCAACGTCTAAAGGAGCACAATTTTCTCAACAGGAACTAATGGACTTACTCAATCCACTGGACTCATAAAAGTATTATTTAATACCACTGACATAAGTCGATACTGCTTCAATTTCCATTTCAGTTAATTTTGAGGCTACTGAATGCATAATGGCATTATCATTATTACGTTCCCGCTCATTAAATAAGCTTAATTGGTCGGCCACATAACGCTTATGTTGCCCAGCCAAACGAGGTAATTTATCAGAACCTTCAGCATTTTCACCATGACATGAAGCACAGGCAGGTACTCCTGAATATTTGTTACCACGATGAAAAATATACCAGCCTACCTGGGCAAATTCCTTATCCCGTACCCGATGGTTCAGCGTCGGCTTAACACTAAAATAAGTAGCCAAAGCGATAATTTCATCATCCTTTAAATTACCCGCCATATCATTCATAGTCCCTTTACGCTTACCACTGCGAAAATCATGCAACTGTTTAATAATATAATTCTTATGCTGTCCTGCCAGCCGAGGGTAGAGAATATTCGATGCTTCACCATCAAGGCCATGACAATGCTGACACACATCCTGAACAAGTTTTACGGCATTAGTTTGCTCGGCAGCAACTAATGGATTGATAAAGAAACATAACAAAAAAAACAAACTGGTTCTTATAATCATCATAATTATTTCTCAATATGTTATTAACCTAAAGAGTGGCTGATTTAACTACCATTCATACATAGCAATTTAAGGCGTTATCATTCCTTAAAATTTGCCTACAAGCTATCATTAGAATAATTCTTATAAAAAATGTCAAATAAAATCAATTATGCTAAACTTGTCTTCATTTGAAAATTGTATGTTTGCTGACAAAACATACTAAATTCAATCAACCAAACTTACCCAAAATAATAATATTGCTATGCGTAGTATGCACTTAACAAAACAATCTGGTATGGAGTATTTAGTCTGAATTTACTCTGTCGCTTTATTCTGCCCTGCTGTTTCCTGGTTAGCCCTGCTACGTATGCAGTCAGCAATGATAATTCTTTACTTAATTTAAGTATGGAAGAATTATCACGTGTCAAAGTGATAATTGCCAGTGGTATTGAACAGACGATTGATGATGCTCCCGCCGTGGTAACCGTTATTACCGCTGAAGATATTAAGCTCACTGGTGCGACCAATCTGACCGATATTCTGGAAAGCGTACCGGGGGTGCATATCCGGGCCAGCACATTTGCCTTCAGACCGTTGGTACGCATGCGTGGAGCCAACAGCTTCCAAACATTATTGATGGTTAATGGTGTGCCCATGAAAGATCTGATGTGGGCTTTCGGCATCTACTGGAAAGGACTACCCGCAAGTATTATTGAACGCGTCGAAGTTATTCGCGGACCTGGTTCTGCTTTATACGGTGCAGATGCCAGTGCAGGAGTGATTAATGTGATCACTAAAACCGCAGCTAAAATAGAAGATACTCAATTTGGCGTACGAGCAGGCAGCTTTGACAGTCAATCAGCCTGGATGCAGTCCGGTGGCCAATGGCAAGGCTTCGATATTGGCATGACAGCCGACCTGTCCACCACTGACGGCCATGATCCCTATATTAAACGGGATGCTCAGTCTGCCTTAGATGAAAAATTTAACACCAATGCTTCATATGCTGCAGATAATGCCCAATATGGCTGGCAAAATCAGGATATACGTTTTTCTATCGCACAGGGCAATCTCAGCTTTCTAGCAAGCTATATGCATCATGAGAATCTGGAAACAGGCATCACCGGTGCCGGTATACTTGATCCTGTGACCAGTGCTGAAGATCAGCGCTATGATTTTGATTTTATTTACAATAATAAGAACTTTAGCGATAAATGGGGCATTGAAGCCAAACTCCATTATCAGGATTTAAACTATACCTCCAACAACGGCTTTCAGGAAAACCCACCCGGAGCCACCTTTAGCGATGGTCTTTACCCCGATGGGGTAATTAATAAAATGCGTTCTGCTGAACAACAGGTTTTATTTGAAACCAGCGGCTTATATTCAGGTTTTGATCATCACCAAATACGTATTGGTGCCGGTTACAAATGGCAGGACTTGTATAAGGTTGAACAATATATTAACCGTGGTATCGGACCTGATGGAAATATTCTGCCTGCCGGTGGTCCAGTAGTCAATATCTCAGATACCCCCTATGCCTTTGCCCCGGAAAAAGCACGGCGCATCCATTATTTCTTTGCCCAGGACAGCTGGGATTTTACCGACAACTGGAAACTCACTATGGGTGCGCGCTACGATTATTATTCCGATTTCGGTGATACCGTCAACCCACGCTTAGCTTTAATTTGGGAAACCACAGATAAACTAACCACCAAACTCATGTACGGACAGGCTTTTAGAGCACCTTCATTTCAGGAACTTTATGCCAACACTTCAAGAGCTTTGGCAAATGCTGATCTCAAACCAGAAAAATCAGACACTCTGGAACTGGCCTTTTCATATGCTGCCACTAATAACTTACAATTAGGCATTAATTTATACCAGCTGAAAATAAAAGATTTTATTCGCGCATTACCGAGCAGTGGCAATAGCATTAGTCAATATCAGAATAGCGGTAAGCATAAAACCATGGGGATTGAAATGGAAGCTAGCTGGCAGGCCGGTAAAAATCTCAAATTATCAAGCAATTATAGCTTTCGCGAGCCTGATAATAATGAATTTCGTGTGGTTGAAGAACCTGAACAGGATGCCTATTTACGCTCTGACTGGCAGTTTCAACCTGGCTGGAACTGGAATATGCAGGCAAACTGGATTGCCCAGAGAAAGCGCGCTGAAAATGATAGCCGCTCATCAATCCCGGACTATGTGATCACTGACACCACGTTTCGTTATAGTGGTTTAAAGCATTGGGAACTTGCTGCATCGGTACGCAACCTCTTTGATGAAGATGCTCTGGAGCATACCGGCCCTTCTATTGCCAATGATCTGCCCTTACCGGAACGCAATTTTTATGCTGAAATGATTTATAAGTTTTAACTATTTTCGGCAAGAACATAACAGTTCTTGCCTGAGGCCTTTGCCCGATAAAGTGCTTCATCAGCCATTCGATAGAGTTTTTCTGAAGTCTGCTTATAATCATCTGCATTTTTTTCTATGGCAAGGCCCTGACTAATAGTAATAACCCCATATTCTGATTGACTATGCTCAATAGCCAGTGCCTGAATATCGTCCCTAAGCTGCTCGGCTATTTCCTGCACTCCCCGCTCCGATGTATTGGGCAATAAAATAGCAAACTCTTCACCGCCAATGCGCGCAACAACATCGCCCGGACGGCGGATATTTATTTGCAATGCATGAGCAACGGCCTGTAGACAATGATCACCTGCCTGATGTCCATAAGTATCATTAAAAGACTTGAAGTTATCAATATCAATCATAATAAAGGAAAATTGTTTATTATTGCGTCGTTCCCGTAGCCACTCTTTATAAAAAAATTCATTAAAGCCTCTACGATTAGTCAAATTGGTTAATGGGTCAATATTGGATAGCGTACGGAATTTTTCTTCCTTATCCTTGTGTACCGTAATATCATGAATAACGGCCAAAAACATCTCCTGGCCGACTGAAATTCGGGTAAAAGAGAAATCAATTGGAAATTCTGTGCCATCTTTTCGCCGAGCAACAATTTCAAACACTTTATCACCCGAAAAATAGCCTTCTCCCTCATCCAGTAAACTGGTGGCAAAAAACTGTTCATATAAACCGGCATAGGGCTCCGCTAATAACAGACTAAAATTTATCGCCTGTAGTTCCTGAGCACTATAACCAAAGAGTCTTTCCACTGCCGGATTGGTAAACTGAACATGGCCTGACATATTAATTTCCACAATAGCATCAACCACATGATCAACAATTTGTTGTAAACGTTCTGATTGAAACTGGTAATTGCTTAATAGCTTGCGCATCCCTTGTTCAGACAGGGCCAGTTGCTGATTCAGATCACCTATTTTCAGCTGATTGCTGATCCGTGCATTCACCTCATCTTCGTGAAAGGGCTTATTAATATAATCCACCGCGCCCAACGAAAAAGCCGTGACTAAATCATTTACTTCTGTTTTTGCGGAAATAAAAATAACCGGTATATCCCGGGTACTCTCCTGATTTTTTAATTGCTCACAAGTTTCAAAGCCATTCATGTTCGGCATCATGATATCTAATAAAATCAAATCCGGTAATATATGTTGAGCAATTTTAAGTGCTTTTTGACCATCTCTTGCTGCCGAAATCTGATAGCCCTTATTTTCCAATATTTCAGACAATAGGGCGATATTAGCAGGGGTATCATCAACAATTAAAATCTTAGCGGAAGTGCTACTTTTCATGAGTAAGATTCTCCACATACTCTATAATTCCATCTAAGTCAGCTGAACTAATCAACAACTCCAAATGATTAGCAATTATTTTACCCTCATCACCATAGTTATCCAGGTTCTTTAATAAATGGCTCAATTCTGTTAATTGTCCATACTCTGCCGCCAGAATCAAATCCTGAATAAAGGCCGCGTCCAGATTTAACGCACTGCCTGTCAACACAGCTTCGAAAGGTTTAATTTTATCACCTACCGGCTGCAGTTCAATACCAAGAGAATCAGTAATCGCTTGAAAGATAGCATCAAATCTAAATGGTTTAGAAATAAATAAATCATATCCCTCATCAATAAAATACTGAGCATTGTGCTTTAAACCCGAGGCAGACACAGCAATACACTTTAACTGCTCTGAGCTATATTTTTTGCGAATATGTCTAATGGCTTCAACACCATTCATCACCGGCATACGAATATCCATAAAAACAAGATCGGGACATTTCTGAGCAATTATTTCCAGGGCAACTTTACCATTTTCAGCTGTGCTGACCTGAAAACCAATTTTCTTTAAAATACTGCTTAACAAGTCAACATTATCCTTCATATCATCAACAACCAGAGCATTTAAATGCTGCCCTTCAGCTAAACGATACATATTTTCATTATTAACCTGAGTCGTTATCATAGCATCTTCTACTGTTGGCAGACTAATGGTAAAAAAGAATTCTGAGCCTTGTTCAGGAGCCGATACAAGCTGTAAGTCCCCTGATAAAAGTTTAATATGGCGTCGGGTTATATTCAGACCCAGACCAGTGCCCCCCATAAGTTCACCTTGTTTTTCCTGATGGAATGCATCAAAAATACGTGTTTGTGCATCCTTTTCAATACCAATACCGGTATCTTTAACAATAAACTTATATTGCTGCTCAGCAACCTGTTCGATAATAAATTGCACCCGGCCTTTATCAGTAAATTTACAGGCATTACCAATCAGGTTAATCAGTATCTGACGTAACTTACCCTGGTCACCATTAACACAGACTGCACTATCGGTAAAACATTTCATCTGCCATTTAATATGTTTTTGCTCACAGCGTATTTTGAACATATTCTCAATACCCTGTACCAGCTCAAGTAAATCAAAGTCACTATTACTGAGTTTTAACGAACCTGCCTCAATTTTTGATAGTTCCAGAATATCATTTATTAACGATAATAAATGATTACCGCTTTTATCAATAATGTTCAGCTTGCGTTTTTGTTCTTTATTCAGCTCACTTTGCTGCAGCAATTGTGCATAGCCTAAAATAGCATTCATAGGTGTACGTATTTCATGTGACATATTCGCCAGAAAAATACTCTTAGTACGACTTGCAGACAAAGCCTCATCACGTGCGCTCTTTAATTGTTGAGTACGCTCTTCAACACGTTTTTCCAGATCCCATTGATAGTTTTTAGTCAATTGCTGATGATATTCCAATTGTGTCAGCATATCATTGTAACCATTTATCAATTCGCCCAGTTCATCTTTATGATCTGTTTTGAGCTTAACGGAGTAATCTTGATGCTGTGATACATAACGCATTGAATTTAACAACTTAATAATAGGTGTAGTGAATATTTTTTGTGCCCGAAAGGCCAGAATCAACGTCATCAACAAAGCAAAACTTAACATCATAAGAACAGTATAAATAAACTCTGAAATGCGCTGCCAATAGATTTCTCTATCACTCTTGATATAAACAAAGCCCAACTGACTCTTATCCTGAGCAAAAACAATGCGTCTGATTAAATGAATTTGATCATCAATATAAAATGCAATTTGCTTTTTCTGAGCCAGGCGCTGTTCTATATTTTTGGGTAAGTTCACCTCTATTGCTTTTTTCGCAGTGCGCTCATAATATGCAAATAACTGGCCCTTATTATTATACAGATAACTACTGATAATATGCGGCTTAGCCTTTAAGGCCAGCAAATTTTCTCTGGCCGCCTTATTATCCAGGAACATCAGTGCCCCCTCACTATTTTTACCCACCAGATCAGCTAGAGTCGATAAATCCTCAAGCATACTTTTTTTCATCGCAATTAATTCACTGGTCATAAAAATGCTCAAACTGGATAAAAGTATCAGCGTACTGATACCCATAATCGTAACGATAAGTTTACGCTTAATTGACAGCATCCTAAATGACAGGCCAATCATGGCAACTCCTTATCAGAGTCAACAATGGTGGCCAATGTCAGTATGTGCGAGCTTATTTTTAAACCCGACTGATTAATAGCATTAAGATTGACTTCCAGACTAAGTGTCTTTTCACTATTGAGAAATAAACGTATATGACCTTTATTTTGAGCAAAATATTCTAGTTCACTCACAGTTAGAACGGCATGATATTGAGTTTTGCTAATAATTTTTTTGACATTATCTTTTTCAGACTGACTGATAAAGAGGATATGACACTGGCTGATGTTATTAATATTGACAATATTGCTGATCTGTAGCGTGCGCTCATTAACTTTTTTTTTGCTTATCGTTGCCAGTGCACCGCCAAAAGGATTATTACCAATCAGACAGAGTCTGATAGACGCATGATCGTTGGCGAAAGCTCTGTCCGGCCATTCAACTAAACGCGCAAAATTATACAAAAAAGCGGCTTTAACAAAATATTCACGTGCCTGAATATCATTTGCAGGAGCAATGTTTGCACTGATCAGAGTCAGACTGACAAGCAGCACAAAAATAAATCGATGGAAAAAATTCACCGTCAATAAAACCTGTTCTGAATCAGTTTATATTGAAAAATTTTAAGCAATGGTATATCCGTATTACAGTTTAAAAAAGTGATTTCAATCACTCATTGTAGCGCTTTTACTTTAAAGGTGAAAGCAATTAAATCATTATACTATGTAAGGTATTAATGAAGTCATTGGACAATTTAATTCACTGACAAACAGACTATTGATAGGGTCATCAGCTCTATTTTTTTACTTGCTCCCACTATAAAAACAACCAATTAAACATCTTTATCTTATCTTAAACGTTTGCTTGTAAATGAATTAAAAATTGTTCGCTTCTTTGTCCGTGATATGCCTGTGATAATGAAGATGAGGCCATTGTAGGCTCTTTTATCTCACTGGCACAAAGTCTTAATCTTCAATTAATCGCCAAAAGCATTGAAACAGAAAAACAACAGCATATTCTGCTCAACTTTAATTACACCATTCATACAGTAGATGCATCTTCGACAAATAGCGGTATACCTCAGTAACAACTGATCGCGCGAATATTAATGAATAAAAAGCCGTAATCAGATAGAATGAGTACTTAATTTAAGCTAAAAAAGAAGACATTATGACGAATAAAGTCCTGCCGCGTAAAACAAAAATTGTCGCTACCATTGGCCCTGCAAGTGATTCACCGGAAATTTTAAAACAAATGATTGAAGCTGGAATGAATGTTGCCCGGCTTAATATGTCCTTTGGTGTTGATGATGTGCAACAACAACGTCTTAATCGCATTCGTCAGGTAGCCAAAGATATGGGTTGTTCTATTGCCATTATGGCTGATACCAAGGGCATTGAAATTCGCACGGGTAAATTGACTGACGGCACTACTGAGTTACAGGCTGATGACATGTTTATTCTGTATTCCTACACCCGTGAAGGTAATAGTCAGGGAGTATCAGTCAATTATGCTAATTTGCACAACGAAGTGATCAAGGGCACACCCATTCTGCTTAATGACGGCGCTATTGAACTTGAAGTCGAGGATATTGTGCAAAAGCATGGCGGTGAAGTCCATTGCAGGGTTATTCATGGCGGTTTGCTCAGAGAAAATAAAAGTGTCAACTTACCTGATACTCAGTTGGATATGACCGCCGTGAGTCCAGAGAATCAGGAAGAAATCCATCGGGAGCTGAGTTTTGCCGCAGAAAATAACGTTGAATATATTGCTGCTTCTTTCGTTCAGGATGCCGATGATGTAATAAAGATGCGTGCTATTCTAGCGGATAAGGGCGTCGACATCCCCATTATTGCCAAAATTGAAAATCGTGCCGGCATTGAAAATTTAAATGCCATTGTTGCTGTAGCGGATGGTACCATGGTCGCACGAGGGGATTTAGGTGTTGAGCTGCCACTGGCTGATGTCCCCGGTATGCAAAAGCGTATCATTCACTCCACAGTAACCAGTGGCAAGCCGGTGATTACTGCTACGGAAATGTTAGCCTCTATGGAATCCAACCCAAAGCCCACTCGCGCTGAAGCCAGTGATGTTGCCAATGCAATTCTTGATGGCAGCTCAGCCATTATGCTTTCTGGTGAAACCGCCATGGGTAAATACCCGGTAAAAGCTGTACAAATGATGGCTTCTCTGGCCATACGCGCTGAAGCATCCCTGAAAGAATTTGGCTACTTACAAAAAATTCAGCCCCATAGCAGCAATGTGGTCACTGAAGCCGTCAGTCAGGCAGCCATTACCATGGCCAATCATCTAAAGGCTACGGCAATTATCAGTTTAACGGAATCGGGCTTTACTTCACGACAAATTTCAAAATATCGTCCTGAGTCATTAATTCTTGCCATAACAGGCACTGAATCAGTGGTACTGCGCTCATCGATGAACTGGGGTGTCTATTCTATACTCTACAAAGAAGGCGCCAGCAATAGTGAAAAACTAGACTATGCACTGGAAGAAGGCAAGCGCCTGGGCTTTTTTAAAACACAGGATATTATTGTGGTAACCGCCGGCCCAGGTCAGGAAGCGGGTGGTACTAATATGGTACGGGTGATTACGGTGCCGTAAAGATACTGTTTGGTGTTCAGCACAATTTTACTGACTAATGCTCAACAATTAAACTTTTTAAACAACACAACGTCTTTTTCCGGGAAGCTGATGGCTGCATTCCACTTTTGTGCCAGCCAGCGAAAGCTTGATTCAGAAAAGAAGCAGACATGAGTGACATCATTTTTATAGTGCCAGTGGGCAAATGCCTGCTGATCCAGCACTCGTTTGGTCATCAGCCCCAAGACTCCGCCGGGACTGAGGCATGACCATAAGCTATTCAGCTCTCTGCCCGGATAATGTAGGTGTTCAACCACTTCAGAGGCAGTTATAAAGTCATATTGCCGTTCTAACAGGCTGTTATCAGGGGCATAAAATATATCATAATTTTTCACTTGATACCCTTTTTCTGCAAACATAATCGCCAGAGTTGGTCCCGGACCTGAACCAAAATCAAGCCCTTCACTATGGTCTGCTATACTATCCAGCACCGGTATTAGCAGGCGCTTTAAAAAACGCCGATAGCCTTTGTCATCCGGTGAATTATTGTGTTGATCATAAATGGCTTTTTCCCGCTCACGGCTAACATACTGTTCAGCCGGTACAAATACCAGTGAGCATTCACGACAACGATAATAATCTCGTTTATCCTGATAAAACACATCATTGTGACTATTCTTACACAAGGGGCAGGCCAACATAAATTCTCTTTCCATCATCAATATAACACACAAAAATTATTGCAAATGTCATATAATTGCAATATTCAACGCATAGGATACTAGCAACTATTTCATACGACACAGTTCAGAACATAGTGAGCTTGTTATTCTTTCTGACTCAGGCAGCCACAAGGATGGATACCTCTTGATTGAATCCAACTGGAAAAACAGTATTAATAAGCAGCGTATTTTACTGGCAAAATCACTCAGTGAACCATTAAAACAACTGGCACAGCAGTGTGCTGAAATTGATCTGGACATCAATATAATCAACCAGACATTATTGGCTGGTTTTAACACCATTGCACACTGTACCTTTCTCTATATGCTTGATCCCCGAGGGGTTCAAATCAGTGCCAATATCAGTAAAGATGGCCTGCTGATGGAACATTTTGCTCGAGATCGTACGCAACGCCCCTATATGAAAGAGACCGTTCCTGAAAGTGGTTTTTTGTTATCTGATGCCTATATTAGCCTCAATGCCATACGTCCATCACTTACCGCCTTGCAAACGGTAGTCAAAGAAGGTGAGCTAATAGGCATTTTAGGCGCCGATTTTGACCTGCGTGATCTGCCGATCACCACTCAATTATATCAGGAACCCGGTGAATGGCGGCAAATTAAGGGTGATCCTGCCATACGTGGCCTGGTCTTCCAACAGTCGCGAAGTGAATCGCTACTCGATCAAAATATTCATCAGGTGTTTGCTGTTCTTAGCGAACTCTTTACCCAAAAAGGCATGTTTCAGGGGGTTATTCATTTTTCCAGCAGTCGTGCCACCATATGGGTAATTGACGATCCCTTTCGTTATCGAATTTTAGATCAGGAGGCCTTGGCTGATACCGATATCTGTATGGCTTATCCAAATCATCCTTATCCTGAGGATGCGCTGATACCTGAAGATAAAATCCAATTAATTTTTGCCACCATGAAAACTCTGCGTATGGCCGATGACACCATTTATTTACGCTCATCTTCAATTAACATTTTTAATGGTTTAATCAGCCTGACATTTTCCTGTGATGGTACACATTATATGTCCTATCAGGAATTTCTTGATAAAGAATTATCCTTTTGGGGTGCTTAAACGGCGCAGACCTGTACGCGAGTGGACAATAATTGATAAATACTGGCCTGCACCCGCTCAGGCTCGCCTGTAGTATAATAGTTAATGCTCCCTGTTTGCGCGCGCGTATGCAGTCTTTCCTGCGTCAGTATACGTGCTAATTGTTCAGCCACAGCAGAACTGGTATCCACCAGATTGATTTTCTCACCACTAATTGCTCTTATCTGCCTGCTTAGGAATGAATAATGAGTACAGCCGAGCACAATAGTATCAACAGATTTTTGTTTTAAGGCATTAAGATAGAATACTAACAGGTCCCGGGTCAGAGAATTATCAAGCAAGCCCGCTTCTACCTGATCGGCCAGACCTGGACAGGCCTGGTGATATAAATATACACCCTCTGCAAAGCGTTTGCTCAGTCTGCTATAACGTACACTCGACAGAGTCGCTGCAGTTGCCATAACACCAATACGTCCATTATCACTTATCTCAATAGCAGGCTTAATGCCCGGCTCTACACCAATAAAAGGCATACCATATTGTCTACGAAAATGTTCAATAATGGATGCCGTGGCTGTATTACAGGCAATAACAATAACCTTAGCACCCTGTTTAATCAGATATTCTGTGATGATTCGTGAACGCTGCTCAATAAAATCATCACCCTGACAACCATAGGGAGCATAGCCACTATCGGCTATATAGAGTAATTTTTCTTGCGGGAGTAAATGATGAATATGCTTTAAAACCGAGAGGCCACCCACTCCAGAATCAAAAATACCAATGGGCTGATTACTTTTCATCCGATAAAGCAGGGCTTAAGGACAATTGCTGAAGCAGGGCGAGTTAAACGCCTTCATTCAGTCTTATATTCACGAGTTAATAAATTTTGCACTGCCTTTTGCGGGGCAACCCCCTGATACAGTACCTGATAAACCTGTTCCACAATCGGCATTTCAATATTCAACTCCTGCGCCAGGGAATATATTTGTTTCGCCGCCTGAACACCTTCTACCACCTGCTGAATTTCTGTTTCTGCCTGTTTAATGGATTGCCCCCGCCCAATGGCTAAGCCCATGCGCCGATTTCTTGATTGATCATCCGTACAGGTCAGCAGCAAATCTCCCAAACCAGACAAACCCATCATAGTCTGCTGCTCACCACCCAGTTTATCTGATAAACGTGAGATTTCATTCAAGCCACGAGTAATCAACGCTGAGCGGGTATTAGCTCCATAGCCCAGACCATCTGCAATACCAGCGGCAATGGCCATTACATTTTTAGCAGCACCACCAATTTCCAGGCCAACAATATCCTGGCTCAGATAAGGGCGTAATGTGGCATTACATAATAAAGAGGCCAGATATTTTGCATAAGCAAGATGATTGGCAGCAATGGTTAGTGCTGTCGGTAGTCCTATGGCCACTTCAGCAGCGAAGGTGGGGCCAGAAATAACCGCCTTATTATACAATTGAGGAAATACCTGATCGACAACCTGATGCAATAAGCGATGAGAATCGAGTTCTAAGCCCTTGGTTGCCCAACTAATATTTTTCTGTTCAGGCTTTATTTGCTGTATCTGTAACAGGGTGGCATAAAATGCATGGCTGGGAACGACCAATAACAATTCATCACTTTGCAAGACAGCTGACTGAAAATCACTGGTCACCCTCAGCTTTTTTGGAAAAGCCACACCGGGGAGAAAAAAAGAATTTTCAGCCTGCTGATGCATGCGTGCAATTTTGTCTTTATTACGCCCCCACAACAGCACATCATGGCCGTTTTTAGCCAGCAGGATAGCCAGTGCAGTCCCCCATGAACCAGCACCTAAAACTGTGATGCGTTGTTCAAACATCTTTAATGAACAGCGTCTGAGGCAGCTGAATCACCTTGTTCCTGTTCTGCCTGACGTTGCTGCAGATGCTGAGCATAGACCGCATCAAAATTAACCGGCTGTAGAATCATTTGCGGGAAACCACCCTTATTAACTAATTCCGAAATAACTTCACGTACATAGGGAAATAAAATATTCGGGCAATAGCTACCGAGCATGCCATCCATCTGCTGTTTTTCAAAACCAGAGACATTAAAAATGCCAGCCTGCTCAACTTCAGCAAGAAAGGCGGTCTTATCACCGACTTTGACCGTCACGGTTACTGTTAAAACCACTTCAAAGACATGGTCAGCTAAAGGGTTAACTGCCGTATGCAAGTCAACTTTTAGCTCAGGTTCCCACTTTTCAGTAAACATTTGCGGCGAATTTGGCGTTTCAAAAGACACATCCTTACAATATATTTTCTGAATTGCAAACTGCTGTTCTGCCTGCTCATCACTTGCTGCACTTTCTTGTTCTTCTGCCATAACTAAATCCTGAATTTCCTATTGTGATAAAATACACTAAATATATTGCTGCACCCATTGAATCAGACTGCTCTGATCCATTGCACCGGCCTGGCGCGCAACTTCCTTACCATGATGAAACAAAGCTATTGTTGGTATGCTGCGAATATTAAACTGCCCGGCCAGCATCTGTTCCTGCTCGGTATTTACTTTGACCAATTCTAATTGATATTGAAAATGACGGGCTGTTTGTGCAAAGACCGGAGCCATCATTTTACAGGGGCCACACCAGGGTGCCCAAAAATCGACTAATACCGGTAAATCATTTTTCTGAATATGTTTATTAAAGCGCACAGCGTTCAATTCCACCGGCTGGCCGGTTAATAATAACTGCTGGCACTTGCCACATTTACCGCCAGCAGACAATTTGTCCTGCGGAATTCGATTGACACCATCACAATGAGGACATACGATATGTACAGAATCATTCATAGTGGCAACTCCTTGTTACTTGTTAATAGTTAAAGTCTTTATTTAAGGCTTATTATTCTGGATACAAGAGTTGATCCAGCTTTCCTGCTGCCTCGGTGGCAAATAAGTCATCACAGCCACCCACATGAGTGCTACCAATAAATATTTGCGGCACCGACGTAACACCCTGACTTTTTTGAATCATTTCTACACGTAGTTCAGGTTGTACCCCTACATCAATCTCGTTAAAGTCAACTTCTTTGGCATTTAATAAACTTTTTGCACGCACGCAATAGGGACAATATTGAGTCATGTAGAGGGTGATTTCTGCTTGTGTTTTAGACATCTGTTAACCTTTTGTCATTGGTAAGTTATCTTTTTCCCAGGCCAGTACGCCACCCTGTAGGTTATATACCTTTTCAAAGCCGTGTTTTTTTAAAATACTACAGGCCCTGCCGGAACGACTGCCTGAGCGACAGCCTAAAATAATATTTTTCTTTTTATATTTGTCCAGCTCACCAACACGGGCAGCCAGCTTTCCCATGGGAATATGTATAGAATCTTTTATATGTCCCGACTGATATTCACTATCTTCGCGTACATCCAGCAATAAACTGCCACTTTCATGACTCATTAATTGTACCGCCTGCTGAGGACTAATGTCATAGCTGGATTTGATAAACGAATTAATTATCATCGCCAGTAAAACCAGCCATAGCAGCAACATAGGCCAGTTATTCATTACAAATTCATTTAAATCTTCCATTCTTAGGTACCATATAGCTCAATCGGTTTATGCCTCTTTCAGGCATTTTAAACAAGTGTAAGTATGCAAAAAAGGAGTAGCATAGCAAAAACGGGCTCATAAGAAAAATGCTATTAGACTATTTTTTTAAACGGTGACAGGCACGGGTATTATATAGAGAAGGCAGAGAAAGAAAACACAGGCAAATACGCCAGATACAATGAAGGCATGAGCATAAGACAGCCCTGACAGGTATTTTAGCGACTAGACATCAGACTACCAGGCCCTTTGCAGTTTTTAGATACCTGGCAGTTGATTGTTTATGGATTATGCAACTGTACAGAAAACATCTCTCATCATGCCAATGAGGCGTAATGTCCGGGCATCTCCGACACGATAATACACTCGATTAGCATCTTTGCGTGAAGCTAAAATGCCCTTATCTCGTAAAATTGCCAAATGCTGAGAAATATTACTCTGTGATGTGCCTACTTTTTCAACAATATCCTGCACACTGATTTCTTCATCACCCAAAGTACATAAAATTTTCAGGCGTAAAGGATGAGACATTGCTTTGAGCGAACGAGAAGCTCGGTCAATATCTTCATCACGTGACATCAAATCCATATTCATATCGCAGCAATCCGTTTCGCTCAGGTTAAATTGGTCGCCCATATTCACAATTCCTAGTATTCCACTAATATAACAATAGAAGTATACAGTAATATTACAAAAAAAAGCTATTTTTTTAATATTTCTTATAATTCTGTGTGTTTTGTAAGGTATTATAGTAGAGATTAGTCTAATTTACCTGAATAATGGCTCTGGTCGACAAATTATTCACCTTGATTTTTACTATTTTCACCCCATTTTACAATTAGCTTTAAATTTTAAAGAATTACTTTATTCGCAACAGCAAAATAACTTATCATACGACCCTACAACCTCATTAACTCTAAGTGACTTATTTTATGTCAAAGATACCAAAGCCTCTTGCCCTTGTCATACTCGATGGTTGGGGATATTCAGAAGATCCAAGGCATAATGCCATCATTGAAGCCAATACACCGATATTTGATAAACTCTGGAAAAAAAATCCCCATACTCTAATTAAAGCATCCGGCGCTGAAGTGGGCCTGCCTGCCGGACAAATGGGCAATTCTGAAGTGGGTCATCTGAATATTGGCTCTGGTCGGGTCGTTTATCAGGAGTACACACGGGTGAGTCGGGCAGTGCGAACCGGTTCTTTTTTTAGCAATTGCACACTCACCGAGGCGGTTGATAAGGCACTGGAAAATAACTCTGCAATACATATTATGGGTTTATTATCTCCCGGTGGAGTGCATAGTCATGAAGATCATATTCATGCCATGACCCAGTTAGCCGCCGAACGGGGAATGAAAAAAATCTTTCTACACGCTTTCCTTGACGGCCGTGACACCCCCCCTAAAAGTGCCAAACAATCCATTAAAAGTATGCAGGATTTTTTTGACCAACAGGGCTGTGGTCGCTTTGCATCACTTGTGGGTCGCTATTTTGCCATGGATCGGGATCATCGCTGGGAACGGGTGAAGTACGCCTATGATGCCATTGCTGAGGGAAAAGCTGAATTTACCGCCGAAAATGCCCTGGACGGTCTAGTACAAGCCTATCAACGCGGTGAAACCGATGAATTTGTCAAATCAACCTGCATAGTCCCAAAAGGTGAAAAACCAGTTCGTATTGAAGATGGTGATGTCATGTTCTTTATGAATTACCGCTCTGATCGTGCCCGCCAGATCACCCGAGCTTTCACTGAAGAAAATTTTGAAGCTTTTAAACGTGAGCGTCATTTCAAATTAGCGGAATTTGTCAGCCTCACTGAATATTCTTCAAAATTTGATATACCCGTTGCATTTCCGCCTGAACGCCTAACCAATGTTTTTGGTGAGTATATATCTAAACTAGGTCTGCGCCAGTTACGCATTGCAGAAACAGAGAAATACGCCCACGTCACCTTTTTCTTTAACGGCGGTATTGAAGAGCCTTTTCCCTACGAAGATCGCATTCTAGTCAATTCACCCGATGTAGCCACCTATGATCTGCAGCCTGAAATGAATGCACCTAAATTGGCCAAAAAACTCATTACAGCAATAAAATCCGGGCAATATGATACTATTATCTGTAATTTTGCCAATCCGGACATGGTTGGCCATACCGGTAATGAACAGGCAGCGATTGAAGCGATTGAAGCACTTGACAGCCTTATTGGTCAGGTAACCAAGGCTATTCAAAAAGCCGGTGGTGAAATGTTAATCACCGCCGATCATGGCAATGCGGAACTCATGCTGGATGAACAAACCGGGCAGGCGCATACTGCACATACCTGTAACCCGGTCCCTTTTATCTATCTCGGTCGTGATGCTGTGATGGCCGACACCGGAGCCCTTTCCGATATTGCACCCACTATGTTGTATTTAATGGATATTGAAATACCTTCAGAGATGAATGGCCGTTCACTGGTAACGCTTGCTGAAGATGTTAATAAAGAAGAAGCATGATATTGACCATTCATCCACACTGGTAGCGGCTAACAGCTCTTTTATCATTTCTTTCGCCTTAATAATATTAATGCTGAGCTATAGTTCTGTCAGCCTGGGTTCCTCGGCAAAAGGACAATTAAAAGAGCAGGAATTACAACAACTACGCCAGGACATCTCCGCCCTGCAAAATAAACTCAAGGCGCAACATAGTGAGAAATCTCAACTCGAAAAAGAAATTCATCAGGCTGAACAACTAATTGCTGAAAATGCCCGGCAGATTTATCATATTTTACAAGAAGTAAAGCGCTTAGATGAACAACTAGGCAAAGCTAATAAAAATCTGACGCAACATCAAAAAAATCTCAGCCGGCAACAACAATTACTGGCCGGCCAATTGCAGGCCAGTTATGCCATTGGTCGCCAGGAATACATCAAACTACTGCTCAACCAGCAAAACCCGGCAACTATTAGCCGGATAATGACCTATTATGACTATTTCAATAAGGCACGAAGTACACAGATTAAACAGGTAGAACAACTATTAGATACTATTATTGTCGACCGACAGGCAATCAGTCTAACCAAAGAACAGCTAAGCGATAAACATGTTCAGCTACAACAGGAAGAAACACGCTTACATAAACAGAAAATCAGCCGTAGTACTCTGGTACAGGAATTAAATAAGGACATTATTTCACAGGATAAAAAACTGTCTGAGCTATTAAAAAATAAGAAAAATCTATCCCTGCTGATAAAAAAGCTTAAAAAAGCACTGGATGATATACCCATCCTGCCCACAGAAAAATCCTTTGCCAGACAACGTGGAAAACTGTACTGGCCAGCAAAAGGTAAAGTAAAAAAATTATATAATCACTGGCGTAGTATCGGCAAAGTTAAATGGCAGGGCAATATCATCAGTGCTCGTGAGGGTGCCTCTGTACACTCAATTTCCCATGGTCGTATTGCCTATTCGGACTGGCTCAGGGGTTATGGACTCATCACTATCATCGATCATGGTGATGGCTATATGAGTTTATATGGCCATAACCAGACTCTGTTAAAAGAGGTCGGTGACTGGGTTGAAAATAATGAAATAATTGCTACAGTGGGCAATAGCGGTGGCATAAAACGCATTGGCCTGTATTTTGAAATTCGCCATAATGGCAAACCCGATAATCCATCACGCTGGTGCAAAAAACGCAGGCGTTGAGCATTTAATCATCTAAACTCAGGTAGATGCTTTTCCTTGCCTTACATGCTATGGTTATCGAGCCAATTAAATAATAATATTACAACGCATTTCGGAGTCAATGAATGTTTAATCCACAGTGTCGCTCAGTACTATTTTTTCTGTCATTCAATCTTCTTTGTAGCCTGTCTGCCGGGACTGCGATAGCTAAAGAAACAAACAGCAAAGAGCCACTGCCATTAGAGATGCTGAAAGAATTTACCGATGCCTTTGCCAGTATCAAAAGTGACTATGTCGAAGCAGTAGATGACAAAACAATTTTAAAAAATGCCATCAAGGGCATGATGTCCGGACTTGATCCCCACTCAAGTTATCTTGATGAAAAAAGCTTCAAACATTTAAAAGAAGGTACTACCGGTGAATTTGGTGGCCTGGGTATCGAAGTCAGCATGGAAGATGGCCTTATCAAAGTGATCTCACCGATTGACGACACCCCGGCACAGCGAGCAGGCATTAAGCCGGGCGATCTTATTTTTCGTATCGATAACAAGCCGGTGAAAGAACTGACTCTGGATGAATCGGTCAAGCTGATGCGTGGT
>Ga0256844_10000063_pt1 | contig 43240 bp, 43 predicted proteins | sample MusselsmetaG_FD_189100 | JGI IMG/M metagenome (GOLD analysis project Ga0256844, IMG submission 189100) | Mussel associated microbial communities from hydrothermal vent at the East Pacific Rise, Pacific Ocean - Mussels | ecosystem: Host-associated > Mollusca > Shell > Unclassified ... | reverse complement strand
TCTGTTTTATATCAAACAAACCCTTATCACACGGTGCGAGACGAATAAGGGCTTGAAATTAAGCAGGTTATCGCTCGCAACTAGCCCGATAAAAGTCCAAGGATTTGTTGTGCAGAAAAATTTGCCTGACTACTCAATGCACTGGCAGCATCTCTTAATAACAAGTCACGATTTCGCTCACTCACCGTTTGTGCATAATCAGTATCCAGAATGCGGCTTTTAGCTGCTGAAAGGTTTTCTTCCTTATTTAACAGGTTACGTCCGATACTTTCAAAACGATTCAAAGTAGCCCCGAATTCTGCTCGCTGAGCATTCACCTGAGCCATTGAATCATTCAGTACAGAGAGTGATGACGAGGCACCGCCCTGAGTACTTAAATCAATAGCAAAAAAACCATTGCTTGATAAGTTGCTTTGCAGATCAATGGTCTTAATACTCACCTGATCGCCTGGATTAGCATCCACCTGAAAATTTAATTGAGCAGTTTCACTTAAGAGCTTCTGACCATTAAACTCAGCAGATTCATTGATACGACTCACCTCACTCTGAAGCATGGAAAATTCACTTTGCAAGGCGGCACGATCTGCATCCCTAAGAGAACCATTAGCGCTTTGCAAGGCCAGTTCACGACCACGCTGCATTAATTCGCTGATCTGTGAACTAAAACCATCCGCCGTTTGTGCCAGAGAAATACCATCATTGGTATTACGATAGCCCTGACCTGAACCAACAATTTGTGCAGCAAAACGCTCAACAATGGCTAAGCCAGCGGCATTATCTTTGGCACTATTAATTTTTTTTCCCGATGATAAGCGTGAAAATGAATTTTCCAGGCGCTCACTATGCTTATTTAGCAGGCTGGAAATAGCCTTTGAATGGTTAATGCCAATAGCCATAATAGTCTCCTCATAATACAAATCTGTCTCGTTATTACTTCATTATGATACTAAAATAATAATTTTTCATTCAAAACTACGATAAAAAAAGACAAAACGACCTTGTGCAAAATCTATTTTCAAACAAGCACCATGATAGATACCGTAATCAACATAGCCCGGGATTGCTGCATCTGCATGGCATTCACTGGCATGCTGAGGTGATTCAAAATCACGATCACGGTCATACCATGACAGCAGCATAAAATCATCCAGTTTTTGTGCAGCAATCTGGTTCGCCTGCTGCATCGCCTGCTGATAATCCATATCAGCAACGAGCTCATCCAGGTGAATGATCTCAAGCTGCGTATCATCAGGTTGATGGATGTGACAATGAGTCATATTTTTTTCTGTCATTAGCTTATCTCAAGTGCAGTCATTACATTTCTCAGTGGCTCTGGATGGTAATAGCCCTGCCCGTAATTAATACCAATTTTATTTAGCATACGCGAAACTTCCTGATTTTCAACAAATTCGGCAATAGTCTCTTTACCCATGACCTGAGCAACTGAGTTAATGGCTTTCACCATACTATGATTTATTTTGTCCGTATGAATATGCCTGATAAAGCTGCTGCTGATTAATCGTATATAACTGTTCAGCGTGTTTAGATTTTGCCTCAGTTCAAGACTTGTTTACACGGATAATGTGAGCATATATCAAAAAGCTACCACCGAGTACCCTTAATTCTACTGATGTAATAATTTACTTTATTTCATTCTGCGCCAGTAATTCACCTTTGCAGATAAAGCTTTTCACTAAGACACTACAACCGTTTTAATATTGACAAATTCTAACTGGCCAAATTCACCAATTTCACGGCCGTAGCCCGATTTTTTAATACCACCAAAAGGTAAACGAGGATCACTTTTAACAAAGCCGTTTACCACACAGGTACCACAGTTAATCACATCCCGGGCCAGCCGCCGGCCTTTGATAATATCCTGAGTAAAAACAGCACCACCCAGACCAAAATCACTGGCATTCGCTATAGCAATTGCCTCAGCTTCATCCTGTGCAATAATGATACTCGCCACCGGACCAAATAATTCATCTGAAAAAGCCGTCATACCCGACTTAACCTGGGTCAATACTGTTGCCGGATACCAGGCACCCGACTGTTCAGGTATACAGCCACCCAGCTTTAACTCTGCACCCTGAGCAATACTCTGCTGCACTTGCTGGTGTAACTCATCACGTAGTTTTAATTTTGCCATAGGACCAAAATTGTTGTTCCTATCCAGGGGGTCACCCATTTGATAAGCCGACATCAGGGCCAGTATTTTTGCACTAAATTCTGCTTCCCTTGAAGCCACCACAATAAAACGTTTGGCGGCGATACACACTTGTCCGCCATTAAGCATTCGTGAAGCAGCACAACTGGCAACAGCTAGATCAATATCCGCATCCTCAAGAATAATGTAGGCATCACTGCCACCGAGTTCCAGTACACTTTTTTTCAGATTTTTACCGGCTTCTGCAGCCACTTGCTGACCCGCACGTTCACTACCAGTCAGGGTAACCGCTCGTACTTTCGGGTGGGCAATAATATCAGCCGAAGTGCCTGCACCGGTTAATAAAGTAGAAAATACAGCATTTGGAAAAGCAGCATCTTTAAACAATTGTTCTATCGCCAGGGCACAACCAAAAACATTGGAAGCATGCTTCAGGACAATGGTATTGCCAGCCATAATAATGGCCGCAGCACCACGTATAACCTGCCAGAAAGGGAAATTCCAGGGCATAATCATAAAAATAACGCCCAGGGGTTTAAAGGTAACAAAGCTTTCCTGGTTTTCTGTTGCTATATGACGATCAGTTAAATAGTGGATGGTCTCTTGTGCATAATGTTCACAGACCCAGGCACATTTTTCAATTTCCGCCTCGCCCTGAGTCACCGGCTTGCCCATTTCATTTGCCATCAATCGCGCATACTCTGCCTTGCGCATACGCAATAATTTTGCCATGGTTAAAAAATAGGTCGCTCGCTGCATATACTCCTGATGCTGCCAGTCATTAAATGCTTCATCTGCTGCCAGGATATGGGGTTCAATAGTATCCATTGCCCAATCAGGGTATTCTTCCAACACTTCACCATTGGCAGGATTAATTGATTTTATAGTATTTTTCATAATGTTTTCCTAATGAGATATAATGAAAAACGCGCAGATACTCTTTACAGAATAGAACATATTCTCTGTAATAACAGCGGCTGCTTGCTAACTATTGACCTTTTTATCCAGCAGAAAAATTATCATAAGGTAGTAATTATAATGACCAGAGCCCATATTGTTTTTCTTAGCCTGTGTATTTTTCTAAGTGCCTGCTCTTCTGTAAGCACCCTCATTGGCGGTCGTTATAAATATGACCATGCACAAAACTTTGAACACATGCGGCACTACAATTTTCAGCTCGTTAGCAAACCACTCAGTACAGATAAAAATTTCTTATTTATCCGTAATTCAGGAGTAATACTGGCGATAGAAAACGGTATGGCAGCAAAAAGCATATTAAAAGAAAGAAATATGCTGCCTGATTTCTGGCTTAATTATTATTTTACCGGAGAACAGGGACTCACCGTTGGTAAATTAAATCAATTATTTAATTACAACCTGGGGCTGGCCTGGGATGATAAATACGGCAGTGGTCAGGGAATAGCCAATAGCCAATATAGTTTTTCCCGGCGTACCCTGATTATTGATCTGGTATCCCGGGATAATAATCGCCTGATCTGGCGCGGCTCAGCACCAACTGGTATTAGCCCTCAGGATAGTGAACGACAGAAGCAGAAATCACTGGCCAAAGCAGTAAAAGTCATACTATCTCCCTTTCCACCTGAAAATGATTTTTCCTCACTAAAAAACCAGGTATTTGATGAATAATCTTTATCTCCAATAAACAAGAGTTTAATAAAATACATTTATTATGAAACTCCATATTTCCCTTAAGTCACTGCGCATAAATGATCTTAATTTGAGCTAAAAAGATAAATACTTGAACTGAAAGAACAATTATCAGTTTTTTTTTTATGCTAGTGTTATGAATTTTCTTAAGCAATAACCCATTCACAGGATTTCTTGTATTTAGAACATTCTCAGCTTATACGGAAGGCTTTTATATGAACAAACTTTTATTATCCACGCTATACTGGGGTTTCAGCCTGTTCGTGCTCAATCAGACAGCAATAGCAAACAGTCAGGATTTATTATATAAAATAACTCAGCCCGGACTGCAGACAGCGACCACAATACTATTGGCTGTAGGTATTGTTGATCGCGTTGATAGACGTATTAATCGTCGTGATAATGCATCTGATCGAGTGGATGATAAACAGAAATTTCATGAACAACGTCGGGATTGTAGCGCTGAAGGAGCTGACTGCCGTGCCGATAATCGACAGAGTAAACGTCACGATACCGTTGAGCATGCTGAAGAACGAGTGGATGACAGACGTGAGCGTCGATTTTAATCCGTAATAACAAAAACTTGCCAATGCTCCATGATTAATAAATCGCTATACTATAGAAGTTCAGACTCACCTGGGTAAAATTTACTCTGCATGCAAGCCTCGGTGAATTTAGCATGTCCATGATTTATACCGCAATAAACATTATAAAATGGGTGAGAGCAAGTAAAAAACCCGACTAACAGCCTTAAACCAGAAGGGCTTCCGGGCAAAATCATCAATATTATCCTCAAAACAGTTTTTCATATCATACTCAAGCATATTGGCCACCTGGCGATTAAAATGTGCTCCAGCAACATAGGCCATAATTTCAAAATTAAGGTGAATCGAACGATTATCAAGATTAACCGTACCCACTGCAGCCAGATTATCATCCACCAGAATCACCTTCTGGTGACTAAAACCCTTGGTATAACGGAAAATTTTAATATTATAGCCCTGTAATTCACGGTAATAAGCAAAAGAGGTCAGATAAATAAAGTACTTATCATATTTTTCCGGTAAAATAAGGCGTACATCTACCCCTCTTAGGGCAGCATTTTTTAAGGCATTAATGATTTCTGCATCCGGCACAAAATAAGGTGAAGCAATCCATAGGCGTGATTTTGCCTGATTAACCAAAGCACAAATAAACAGCGAGCAAACTGGTTTTTCATCTGCAGGTCCCGTATCCAGAATCATAATTTCCTGTTCACAATGAATCTGTTCATCACTGTCTGCCATGTTTTTTTCCCGGCACATTGCTGCTGCAGTCTGCACTTGCCAGTTTAGTTCGGGTATTTTACCCACACTCCAGTACCAGTCTTTAACAAACACACTCTGACACACCTGCACCGAAGGCCCTTCAAGCAGCACATGGGTGTCACGCCAATAGCCCATACTTTGCTTTTCACCCAGGTACTCCTGGCCCAGATTTAAACCTCCCACAAAAGCCTTTAAGCCGTCAATAATCAGTATTTTTCTGTGGTTACGGAAATTGATGTGTAAGTACTTACTAATGCCTTTACGCTCATTAAATGAGGATACATGAGCACCGGCACGGCGTAATTCATACAGATATCGGGCGGATAGAAAATAAGAACCCAAACTATCATAGAGAAAATAAACACGTACCCCCTGCTGTATTTTAGCAATCAATTTATTACGAAAAGCGACCCCCACATGATCATCCTGAATAATATAAAACTGCAGCAAGACATAATCATCTGCCTGGTCAATAGCCGATAACATTGCCTGGTAGGTTTCCTGACCATTAATCAATAGTTGCACTGAATTATGGCTGGTAAAGGGTAGATGTTGTAACTTTTTAACCGTGAGAATAATGTCTTTAAGGCCGTCAATCGTACTAACATGATAAGCTTCAATCTGACGTAGCGCTTTATAAGCTGTTGTTATATTTGCTAAGCGTGCACGTCGGAAGCTAGCCATATAACCATGAAATCGACGATTGCCAAAAATCCAGTACAGCGGCAAAATAAATAAAGGAATAATAATCAGGCTAATAGCCCAGGCGATAGCCGCCTGGGAGGTACGAGTATTTAAAATAGCATGAAATGCCGAATAAATACCGGCCATCTCCAATAATAGAAAAAGCAGGGCGATAAAATGAATTTGTTGTTCGAGCATTTCTACTGCAAGCATTGAAAATGATCTCCTAATATCTGTTATAATCCTACTATTAAACGATCACTATCCACAACCCATATCGACAAAGGTTTATTCTATTGTATGATGTAAAAAATACTCTGCCTGTCACCGGCCTGATTCTGGCAGGAGGTCGTTCCAGTCGCATGAATGGCCATGATAAAGGCTTACTCAAATTATTGAACAAACCAATGATTTACCACGTTATCGAACGTCTGAAAGCGCAGGTGGGGGCGATTCTAATCAGTGCCAACCGGCATCTGGAAACTTATCAGCAGTTTGGCTATCCTGTACTAGTGGATGATTATGATGATTATCGAGGCCCTCTAGCCGGTATGTCACGCGGCTTATCACATACTAGTAGTGAGTACTTACTTACCGTTCCCTGTGATGGGCCATTACTACCACTGGATTTGGCTGAAAAATTTCTTCAGCATGCACAACGCACACAAGCCAAAGCCATTATCGCTTTTGATGGCAAATATAAACAACCCACCTATAATCTGATCCATAAAGATTTATTAAGCCCGTTAACGCAATCACTAGAGCAAGGCGAGCACAAACTGGGTAAGTGGTTAATAGACAATGGTGCCGTTAGACTGGATTTCAGCAAGCAGAAAGAGGCCTTTTTAAATGTCAATACACTGGATGATTTGCAACTGCTCAGTCAACAATTAAGCCATATAAAAAAACATTCAATACCAGAAGATGACCCGCAAACAGTGTAAACCAGAGAGGTGCTTTATATGCCCCTAGACAAAGATCAGACACTCATCACATCTGAATTTGCGGGACGTGTATACCTGCAACGTGTCAGGCTTTTCTTTGGTCATGCCATAGGCAATATATCCAATAGTATTGTTGGTGCTCTATTAATTGCTATTGTACTTAATATTGCCAATGTACCCATCAGTAAAATTACTGTCTGGTTTATATTCATTAGTTTTTGCTGTATCGCTATTCTTTATATCGAGTATCGTTTTAAACAAATCCGCTTAAACATCAAAAATGCTAATAAATGGTTATTGCTCAGAGCAAGCAGTGGTATTTTATTAGTGGCCAGCTACGGCATCTCACCTTTTTTATTTTCTCAGTCGGTCAGCATTGTACAGGAAATGTTTCTTTTTATTGTCATCTCTGCTGCCGTATCCATAGGCAGTATCGCCTATATCACCATGCCTTATTATTATCTTTCACTGAATATGGTATCCATGTTCCCTTTAACTATTTATCTGCTTAACAAACATGACCAGATGCATCTTATTTTGGCCATGACCGCCATTATCTGGCAGCTAACAGTGCTATCAAAAGCCTGGAAAGTAACACAAGATACCATTCAAAGCATTTTTGCCTATGAGCAGCTTCAGGATGAAATAAGGCATCACAAAGATACCAAAAAGCAATTGCATAAGCTGGCCACACATGATGCACTGACCGGTCTTGCCAATCGACGTCTTATTACAACTTATCTTGACACCATGCTGGCCTCTGCCCATCACTATGAACAACGGGTCATTGTAATGTTTATTAATCTGGACAGTTTTAAAAGTATTAATGATAATTATGGCCATGATGCCGGTGACCTTCTACTCAAAGAAATATCGGCACGTTTAAAACTACATATACGAAAAACTGACACTATTGCCCGTATGGGTGGTGATGAATTTATTCTCGGCTTTGCTGAAATGGAAAACAGGCAGGTATTTGATATTGAGCTGCTAGCACAACGAATTCTGGCATCCATTTCTGCACCCATATTATTGCCTGATGGGCACACAGTCAGCGTACAGAGTTCCATCGGTATTGCGCTATACCCTGATAACGGCAGCAATGCAAATAATTTAATAAAAGCCGCCGATGATGCCATGTATAGCGTTAAAGCTAACGGTAAAAATAACTTTGCCTATGCACAAAAAGTATATCAATAAGTTATTTCAGCATGCTCCAAAATATCCTGGGAAAGAAGGCGTTTCTTTTTACTCGATTAAGCTTATTCCCTGCACATAGCAGCATTCGATAATACCTTTAAACAGATAATAATTCATTGCAATACTGTTTTAAATCAAGACATTTTACCCCTACTTCAGGTAAAATTATGCCTCATTTATTAGTTGAAGAACAATACCTATGATAGTGACAGATATTTTTGATAAGGGTGGCATTATTGTCTGGATCCTTGCCGGTTATTCTTTTATCGCTCTGACTATTTTATTTGAACGAGTCATTCACTTTAGCTTTATGGGTCGCCCGGGCAGACACTCTGAGCAAAAGCTACTTGATGCCTTAAGGCAATGTCAGCCCGATCACGTGATTAATTCTATGCGCGGTCCCGAAGGGCGTTTACTGCAGGGCATATTAGACGCATCAAAAGAAGGCATTCATGATCTGAATCGGGTCGCTATTCGCCTCGGTAGTTTTGAACTGAATAAAATGGAAAAAGGCTTTCGGACATTGTCATTTTTGGGTAATACAGCACCATTATTAGGACTTTTAGGCACTATCATCGGTATGATCAAAGCATTTATGGTAATTGAGCAAGCCGGCGGGCAAGTCGATGCCCAGGCACTGGCCGGAGGCATATGGGAAGCCATGTTGACCACGGGTGTCGGTCTGGCAGTTGCCATTCCAGTATTGCTTCTGTTACACCTGCTTGAGTCTGCCGCCGATAAACGTGCCCATAGTATGCGCAATTATGCTTCCTTAATGTTAGAATATTTCCCACGTAATAATAACAATAACTCACTCATCGAAGAAGAAGCAGCCAGCCATCACCGCGAAGGTGTTACTCATGCAGTTTGAAGGCCGCCGGCGGACCAGTCATATACCTAACCTGACACCCTTGATTGATATTGTATTTTTATTGCTGGTTTTCTTCATGCTCACCTCACATTTTGTTCGCGATGAAGTGCTGGATATCGATCTGCCTGAGGCTGACAGTGGTGAAGCACTGGATCAACCCCAGCAAGTTGAAATCCTCATTACTGATAGCGGTAAATACTCGATCAATAGTGAAATCGTATCACTGGAAATACTGGAAGCAAGACTGATAGAACAACTTAAAACACAAAAAGAAAAAGTAGTGCGCATTCGTAGTGATGAACATGTTAATTTAGGCATTGCTATCAGTGCCTTTGATGCAGCACGCAAAGCCGGTGCATCCGGTGTTGATATCGTCACCACAGAGCATCCTATGACTTCAACAACGGATACAGATGCAGCCACAGACAAGCCTGAAAACTGAAATGACCCGTGCCATACACCACGAGCAAACCTTCATAAGTTCTCCTGTCGGCTCTAATCATTTCGTCTGGTCAATCGCTATTATTCTGTCACTGCTGGTACATTTTGCCTTATTCATACCACACAATAAGCCGTATAATGCACAGCCCGATATGCTTATTCAGAAAACTATTACCCATGTTAATTTTGCCCATATCACACCACCACCGATGACTATTGCACAACCGCAGGTAGAAAAAATCATAGCCAAACCCATAATTCCACCAGTCACTGTCAAGCCTATAGAAGAAAAGACAGCTGAAAAAAAACCAGAAGCAATTCTTAAGAAAAAAGCCAAGCCCAGAACACAAAAAATACCAAAGCCAAAGCCAAAGCCAAAAGTAAACTCTAAAGTACAGCCAAAACCAGAGATAAAGCTTAAAAAGATGCAGCCAACAGTAAAAAAAAGGCAGACTGAGACTATGGCTAATATAGCAGATACGCACAATAAGCTGAAAACTTCCCCACTTAAATCTCAGGCGGATAAACGTCTGCTTGAGCAAACTAGAAAAACCTATAAAGCCCTACTCATGCGCCATATTGAAGTACATAAACATTATCCCCGAGTCGCTCGAAAACGTAAAATAGAAGGCAAAATCCTTATCTCTTTTTCTCTGCTGGACACCGGCCAGATTAAAGATTTATTAATCAACGGTAAACGCAGTATTTTAAAGAAAGCCACCGCTAATGCTATTGATGCTGCACTGCCCATGCCTCAACCACCAAAATCATTAGCGGCACCACTGCAAATAAAATTCTATATGAATTATTACTTAAAATAGCAGTCCATTTCAGTCTATTTTGATCTGACTCATAGCTATGCCATATGCTTTAGCAAATAGTCACAAAAATACTTTATTTTCTGCGCCATCTTGGGTAAGGTGAAGAGCTGTATTGATAAGTTTAATATCATTGATAAGTGAGAAAATAGCTATGGGAAAAAAAGACAAAAGCAAAAGCGTCAAAAAAATAAATAATAAAATCTACGAAAAAGAATTACTGCGCTTACAAAATGAACTGGTAAAGTTGCAGGAATGGGTAAAAATAAATGGTCTCAAGGTGGTAGTGGTTTTTGAGGGCCGTGATGCCGCAGGCAAGGGTGGCGTGATCAAACGCATGACCCAACATTTAAGCCCGAGGATTTGCCGTGTAGCCGCCCTGCCATCTCCTACTGAAAGAGAAACTTCACAATGGTACTTCCAGCGCTATGTTTCACATCTGCCTGCGGCTGGTGAAATTGTGTTATTTGACCGTAGCTGGTACAACCGCGCCGGAGTAGAGAAAGTCATGGGTTTTTGTACTGATGATGAATATCGCGAGTTTTTGCGCTCCTGTCCGGAGTTTGAACGTATGCTGGTACGCTCTGGGATTATCTTAATTAAATACTGGTTTTCAGTCTCTGATGAAGTTCAGGATCAACGTTTTAAAAGCCGTCTGGTAGAGCCTCTTAAACGCTGGAAACTCAGCCCTATGGATCTGGAATCACGTACCCGCTGGGCGGAGTATTCTAAAGCAAAAGATCAAATGTTTGCCCATACTGATATTAAACAAGCCCCCTGGTTCGTGGTCAATTCAGACATTAAAAAACATGCCCGCCTGAATTGTATCGCTCATTTTCTCGACCAGATCCCCTATAAGGATGTCACCCCCGAAAAAATAAAGTTACCTGAGCGTCCCAAATCACAAGGCTATGTACGACCACCTATATCTGATCAAACCTTTGTTCCGGAAATTTATCCCTGAGCAGTAGCTGCAGGATATTTTTATAAATTATAATAAAGCCTGTACCAAAGGTGTCCAAACAGCTCATGCAATGCCAGATAGTTTTCTCTCATGGCATTGCTATTGGGCAAAAAGTCGCCCCATAAATAGTTCATGCTATTGTGATAATACCCCATGGGAGCCGGGATAACCTCTCTTTCATATTGCCTAAACGCCATCAATGCACGCGGCATATGAAAGGCACTGGTCACCAGATAAATACGATTAAGGCTTTTCTCAAGCAGAAGCTTATGACTATAACGGGCATTTTCAAAAGTATTCTGACTTTGTTTTTCGATCCATATTGGCTCTGTCACAGCATATTCATTGCGTAATACCTGAGCCATTAGCTCAGCTTCGCTTACACCCGCCCGTTGCACTCCACCGGTAACCAACATCGGCAGTTGAGTCTGTTTTTGCAACCAGGCAGCATAACGCAAACGCAGCTGGGTAAAATAGTTGATATCAGGCCCATGATATTCCTGACTATAAGCTTTGATACCTCCTGCCAGCACAACAATCACATCTGCTTGCGGAGATTGAATCTGCTGCTGACTTAAAGCTGGAATCAACTCCAGCTGAGCAAACAAATAATGGCTGGTAAGCGGTATGCTCAGAGCATAGATCAGTAACACTTGTAATAACAACAGTCCTTTTAATAAGCGCACCCGGCAGACAAAAAGAATGCTCAACAAAAGCAGTACAATAAAAATACCCGGAGGTAAACACAACAACTCAAAAATACGGGTCACATATTGACTCATTTTTATTTCCTTTTATCACAATTGCTGTACAAATTACCGGTACACCCGTTTATCCGTTATTATAAATGCTCTGTTATTAACCAGGTGTCGCCATTTTGCCCACAAAACACAAACACTATGAGCTGTATCTCTGTGAAAAGCCGTCCCAGGGACGTGATATTGCTAAAGCACTAGGCATCAGGCAATTCAAATCTGGTTATTTTCAGGACAATAAGCACATCGTTACCTGGTGTATAGGCCATTTATTAGAAATGATACCACCCGATGGCTATGATAGTCGCTATAAGCGCTGGGATTTAACTGATCTGCCCATCATACCGGCAAAGTGGCAGCTTAAGGCAAAAAAATCCACTCAAAAACAATTAAGTGTCATAAAAAAACTATTAGCACAATCTAAGCGGGTGGTGATTGCCACCGATGCTGATCGGGAAGGCGAAACCATTGCCCGTGAAGTATTAGAACATTTTAATTATCAGGGCAGCATCGCCCGTCTCTGGCTATCTGCCCTGGACAATATCAGTATTCAACGGGCGTTGAAAAATATACGCAAGAGTGAAGAAACCATTGCACTTTATTACTCCGGACTGGCACGAGGCCGTGCTGACTGGTTAATTGGCATGAATCTAAGCCGTGCTTTTACCCTGCTCGCCAATGATCGACAAGTCCGTTCTGTCGGCCGGGTACAAACGCCGACTCTGGCACTGATTGTCAAACGAGATCAGCAAATACAATCATTTAAGGCCGAGAGCTATTATGAAGTAATGGCTTACTTCCAATATTATACAGAACAAAATGAGCAGCATAAGGCTCAATTGCTGAACACTCAATGGCAATTCCCCGGCAATAATAGTACAGATAAACAGCATAAGCACTGTTTCGATAAACATGTCGCCCAACAGCTTATTAACCGTTGTCTACAGCAACAGGGGAGTGTTCGGCAGGCAAGCACTCAGCGTAAAAAACAAGCAGCCCCACTATTGTATAATTTATCTGCTCTGCAGCAGGAAGCATCACATCGTTGGGGCTATGGTGCTCAGGAAGTACTTAATATTGCTCAGGCTCTTTATGAAACACACAAACTAACGACTTATCCCAGAACAGATAGTGAGTACTTACCTCTGAGTCAGTTCAATGATGTCAGTCGCATTTTCCAGGCCTTATGTCAGACAGACCCCGGCATTTGTCAATTATTGACTCAGGCCAGACAACAACAGCGTTCCCGGGTATGGAATGACAAAAAGATTAGCGCTCACCATGCAATTATTCCCACACAGACAAGTTCCGCCAGTGTTTTTAAGCAACTTAAGCCTAAAGAACTGAATATCTATGATCTTATCAGAAGGCGCTATATTGCCCAGTTTTTTGCTGATTATGAATATGATCAAAGCATTATTATAATCGCCATTAAGCAAGATCAATTTAAGGCCAGCGGACGTATTCCCAGAGTTCAGGGCTGGAAGCAGGTAATTTATACCCCATCAGCAGCAAACTCTAAAAACAAGACCAGGACCACGGGCAAAGCAAAAGAACAGGAGCTACCCGCCCTCACTGAGGCTGAACAACTTCTCTGTACTCAGCTTGAAATGCAACACAAACACACCAAGCCACCCAGCTATTTTACTGAAGGAACACTCATCAAAGCCATGGAAACCATCGGTTCACAGGTAACAGACAAGGTAATGAAAAAAATTCTGCGAGCCACTGCCGGACTAGGTACTCAGGCAACACGGGCTAATATTATTGAAACACTGCTGCAACGGCACTTTATTAAGAAAGATAACAAACATATTAAGGCCACTCCACTGGGCTTTGAGCTCTGTAAGATGCTGCCAGAGACCATTAAGGATCCATTATTAACGGCCCAATGGGAACAACAACTCGATGATATTGCTCAACATAGGGGACAGGATATAGATGGTTTCCTGCAGCAGCAAATCAGTTTGCTGAAAGTCATTATCCGACAGTTAAAAGAAACTGATTATCAGCCACAAAAAACACGACAAAAGAGTACATTTAAAGTCGGTGACACCTGTCCAGAATGCGGTCATGCATTAGAGTTCAGACAAGCCGTTCGTGGTAGCAAGATAGGTCAACGCTATATTGGTTGCAGTGCTTTCCCTCAGTGTCGTTTTTATTCATGGTAAGCATGCATACTCAAGCACCTACAGCCCGATATTTACTTACACTTCAGGCATAAATTATTGTACTATGTTGTTCAGTCAACCATTGTAAGCAAGCAGCCATTAACACACTTCATAGTCAATTTCAGGTTATTTAAAATGAATTCAATGACCCTCACCTCAGAAACAGAAACAGAAACAGAAACAGAAACACTCAATGGTGCTGAATTACATAAAGCCTATTATGGCATTGGTAACTTTGCCATCTGGTTTCTTATTTTTATTGAACTGACTGAGTTTGCTTTTTTCTTTATTGTCTTTTTAATTGGCAAATCTCATTATCCCCAACTATTTTATCAGGGACCCACCCAGCTCAATACCCTTGCCGGTATGAGTAATACGCTTATTCTCATTAGCGGCAGTTTTTTTGTTGCCCGTGCTGTATCCGCTATCAAAAAAGACCAGCGCCGGCAAACCATCCTGTTCCTCTGGCTAACCTTCGTTATGGGAGCAGCCTATTGTGTCATTAAAATATGGGAATACCAGTGGAATATTCAATCCGGTTTTGACTCCTCTAGCAATTATTTTTTTGGTGTCTATTACTACCTCACCTTTAATCATTTTGTGCATGTGCTAATGGCCATGTTTGTCATCTTATGGGTTGTTATCGGCATGCATTTGGGCAACTATAATGCCCGTCATCATGCCACCCTGGAAAGTGCCGGACTCTATTGGCATATGATAGATCTGGTATGGATTATTATTTTTCCACTTCTTTATGTACTGAGATAGGAGACACTTTATGCCCCTACACAATAAACGCATTAATTTATTCTGGTTCATACTGGTATTATTAACCTTGTTCGCTACCTTCATAGCCGAGACAGCAACACCCAGCACATTTATTGTCTTAATAATTTGTCTGACCATTGCGCTTAAAGGGCGATTAATCGCGGATGAATTTATGGGCTTGCGCGAGGCAAGACCTATTATTCGTTATACTATTTTGTCATACTTTATTTTATTACCGCTATTTATTAGTTTATGCATTATTTTTCCTGGCTTTTTGGCCGCTTTGACCCGTATTAATTGACAGAGGTAATCTATGAGTAAAATCGACCGGCGTGATGCTGCCTTTATACCGCTAAAAGAAACATCACTTAATCGAGAAACCTGGCGGGTGTTCCAGATCATGGCTGAGTTTGTTGATGGTTTTGAGCAGCTCTCTCAGATTAAACCCTCGGTAAGTATTTTCGGCTCAGCCAGAACATCAAAAGATGATGCTGACTATAAACTGGCTGAAGAAATTGCCTTATTATTATCAGATGCCGGATTTTCCATTGTTAGTGGCGGCGGCCCGGGTATTATGGAAGCGGCCAACAAAGGTGGGCAGGCAGGTCGTTCGGATAGTATCGGGCTTAATATAGAACTTCCTAAAGAACAAAATCCCAATACTTATCAGGATATTTCACTATCATTTAAGCATTTTTTCTCGCGTAAAGTCATGTTTGTTAAATATGCGACTGCATACGTTGTTATGCCCGGTGGTTTTGGTACACTAGACGAATTTGCAGAAATATTAACCTTAGTACAGACAGGAAAAACACGCAAAATTCCTATTATACTGGTGGGCAGTGATTTCTGGTCAGGCCTAATCGACTGGTTTAAGAACACTCTGGTTAAAGCCGGCACAATCGCCTCCGGAGATCTGAATTTAATACAAATTATCGATGAACCTAAGGCCATCGTGGATGCTATATTTGATCATTATGAGCACCGTTGTTTTGAACCTTCTGCTGAAGAACATGAAAAAATGCTGGATTTGTAAATTGCCCAGAATAATTATAAGGAACCACTTAATGATAAATAAAACCTGGTCAGCCCTGGTACTTAGTTTGCTGATAGGCCTGCTTACTCTTAGCAGCACAAGTTTTGCTGAAGAGGAGGGCGAGCAAAAACGTAAACCCGATGATGACAAAGTGAATCCACTGGAAAACGTTGATATTAATATTATCAAGCGCGATCACAAAACCATTGAAACGCATAGTATCAATGGCATTGTTTATAAAGTAAAAGTCAAACCGGATAATGCTCCCGCCTATTATTTTTATGATACCGATGGTGATGGCTCATTAGAAACTCGTTCCGATCATGAAATCAATAATATCACGGTCCAGCAATGGAAAATATTTGAGTGGTAGATGGCCGTATATACCCCATTATCTGCCCCCCAGCTTAAACAATTAATAGCTGCCTATCCGATAGGACAGGTAATCGGTTTTACCGGTATTGCCGATGGTATTGACAATACCAATTATTATGTAGATACCAGTTCAGGACATTATATCCTCACTATTTTTGAGCAATATTCCACACTGGATGTACAATATTTTCTGCATCTTCTGCAGTTTTTTCAGCACGGTGAACTACCTGTTCCAATGCCCGTCCAAAGCAGCGATAATCAGCAGTTTAAGCTCTGGCACAATAAAGTCTATGCTTTATTTCATCGTCTGCCAGGCAAAAGTGTACAACAGACACAAAGCATTCATTGCCGACAAATAGGCAACGCACTAGGACAATTACACCGATTTGGCCAGGCTTATACCAATGCACGCAGTAACCCCTGGGGTTTTTCTCAGATACAGCACATAGGCCAGCAGCAATTAAGCAATTTGCCGGCAGGCGATGCTGATTTGCTGAGCGATGAACTCAACTTTCAACAACAGCAAAACTATCAGCAACTGCCCAGCGGGGTTATTCATGCGGATCTATTCACTGACAATGCCCTATTTACTGATCAGCAACTGAGCGGGATCATCGATTTTTATAGTGTCTGTCGGGCACCACTATTATTTGATCTGGCTATCACCGTCAATAGCTGGTGTCTGGATGGCAATCACTATCTCGATAGTAGTAAAGTCAGCAGCTTAATCCATGCTTACCAACAACAGAGATCATTAACTAGCGCAGAACAGCAATACTGGCCGGCAATACTACGCGCTGCGGCATTACGCTTCTGGCTATCACGTCTGCTTTTCCAGCACAGCAGACAAAATGCACAATTAACTCTGGATAAAGATCCCAATGTGCTAAAATGCCTACTGATTAAACACCGTGAAAACATGTCTTTCTGCCAAGCACTTATAGCATAATGAAAACCATTGATAGCCCTACTCATAAACAGCGTAAAATAATTCTCATCGCTGCTTTTCTGGAAAAAATATCTATTATCATTGGCCAGTCTGTTTCCTGGCTTAGCTTAGCGATGGTCATTTTAACTTTTGCTATTGTGGTATTTCGCTATGGTTTTGGGCTGGGCTGGATTGCCCTGCAGGAATCCGTTATTTATATGTATGCCCTGGTTTTTTTATTGGGAATACCTTATACCCTGAAATACGATGGCCATGTTCGGGTTGATATTTTTTATAGCAAAATGAGCCTTCTCAGTAAAGCCTGGGTCAATTTATGCGGAACACTATTCCTGCTGCTGCCAGTCACCCTGTTTATTGCCTGGGTCAGTTGGGATTATGTTGCTGCCTCCTGGGCACTGAAAGAAGAATCAGGTGAAGCAGGCGGCTTACCCGGCGTTTACCTGCTCAAATCAAGCATACTTATCATGACATTTTTACTGCTCATACAGGGCATAAGCCAATTATTACAAAATATTGCTATTGTCTGGCCGGCAACTGAGCATAATGAGGTGACAGATTAATGGATGTCATCATGCCGCTATTATTGTTTGCAGCAGTCTGCGTCGTATTACTTATTGGCTATCCGGTCGCCTTATCACTGGCGGGTACAGCACTGGCTTTTGCAGCTGTCGGCCTGTTAACCGATAGCTTTGATGCCGCTTTTTTATACGCTTTGCCAAACCGCATTTATGGCATTATGACCAATCAAACCCTTATCGCCGTTCCCTTGTTTGTCTTTATGGGCATTATGCTGGAACGTTCCAGGGTCGCTGAAGAATTACTCAGCACCATGGCCGATTTATTTGGCCGTCTACGCGGTGGGTTGGGCATCTCAGTCATTCTGGTGGGCATGTTACTGGCCGCCAGTACCGGCATTGTTGGTGCTACTGTCGTCACTATGGGGCTGCTGTCCCTGCCTACTATGTTAAAACGTGGTTACCACCCCAGTATTGCTACCGGTATTATTTGTGCCTCCGGAACACTAGGACAAATCATACCACCGTCTATTATTTTAATTTTACTGGGTGATGTTTTATCGGCAGCCTACCAGCAGGCACAATTAAACATGGGTATTTTTGCTCCGGAAACCCTGTCCGTGGGTGATTTATTTATTGGTGCTTTGTTACCCGGAATACTACTGGTGCTCTGCTATATTTTATACGTGCTCATTATTGGCCTGTTGCGCCATGATCTAATCCCTGAAACTAATCCAGTACAGACAATTCATAATGATTCTATGGTGATGCGTAGTATTAAGGCACTGATCCCTCCCTTATTACTTATTTTTGCCGTATTAGGCTCTATTCTAAGTGGTGCCGCAACACCGACTGAAGCTGCGGCTGTGGGCGCTATGGGCGCTATTATCCTTGCCGTAAGCAAAAAAGAGCTCAATATGAGTGTGTTAAAAGAAGTCATTTACAACACCACACAAGTCACCAGTATGATCTTCTTTATTTTTATTGGTGCGGCCATTTTCTCTCTGGTATTCAGAGGCTTTGGTGGTGATGAAGTAATCGAGCAATTTTTGCTCGATATTGCGCGTAATGAATCCGATAGCCTATTGGCACAAATACTCCCTGAAGGTGCCTTTGGCCCTGTACTTATTGTCATGTTGGTCATGTTTCTGCTGGGCTTTATATTAGATTTTATTGAAATTACTTTTGTCGTTGTGCCCATTATCGCACCGATTCTACTGACGATGGGCATAGATCCCATCTGGTTAGGTATTATGATTGCCATCAATCTGCAAACATCTTTTCTCACACCACCGTTCGGCTTTGCACTCTTTTATTTACGTGGTGTAGCCCCCAGTTCAGTAAAAACTATTGATATTTACAAAGGTATTATTCCCTTTATTATGATTCAACTATTGATGCTGGCAGCTCTGGCTTATTGGCCGCAATTAGCTACCTGGTTACCCAAGGAAGTCTTTAACTAGCCTGTGTTTATCTGCTAGTGTCCTTTCAATAAAGCAAAAACTCAGGAAAAAAGTGATTTTAAGATTGAGTTAATCTTAATGACTTAATATCAATGTATTCTAGCCATAAAAAAGGAACCTACTTTATGTCACAATCCTATAAAAGTTACTCCAGCTGGAGCACATCGGTACGCTGCTTTCACTGGATAAATGTGCTGACAGTTATCGCACTTATACTCATTGGTCTGATTATGCTCAACAAAAAAAGTTTGGGCATCAGCGGGCTCGAAGCAAAAATCGGTTTAAAAGAATTGCATGTAATTATCGGTTATATTTTTGCCACAAATTTACTTATACGCCTGTTTTTTGCATTTTTTGGTCCGGTCTCAGCGCGCTTTAGCGCTTTTATTCCCGGTAAAGGCTTTATGCAAAACCTACAGGACTACCGCAGCTCACTAAAGGCAGGCAAGCCGCAGCAATTTATTGGCCATAACCCGCTTGGTAAGCTTGCAGTCAGTGCCTTATTCAGCTTGCTGATAATAATGACTATCAGTGGTCTCATTCGAGCCGGTACTGATATTTACTTCCCACCATTTGGTTCAGTGATCCGTAGTTATATTGCTCAGGATGGGGTTGCTCCAGAGATGATAAAACCTTATCAAAAAGAAGGCACAGATGCTCAGAAAATAGCGATGCTCAAAGCCTTTAAATCACCCATAGGCAGTCTGCATTTATACAGCGCCTATCTACTAATGCTGCTAATTATCATTCATATTGCAGCGGTTATACGGGCAGAAGTAAAAGAAAATGAACCCCTGGTTTCATCGATGATCAGCGGCAAAAAACTCATGTCAAACGAGCCACCGGATAAGTAACAAGAGGCTACTAGAGCATAAAACATCTCTTCCCCTTCACCTGCAGGGGAAAGGGATAAATAAAAGACCATTAATCACTAATGAAACCCGGGCTCATAGCAAATGTTTTTCTGGTTTTAGAAAAGGATTTTTCTGCGGGAATAGCAATACCTTTAGTCTCTAACGCTGTGGCAACACGCTCGGCTACCACTGGCAAATTACTATCATTACTCTTACCCTTAAAGGAGATTGAGGTAAATGCTGTTTTAGGTCGTTTATAATAAGGGCTCCATATAGAATAATCCGCCTCTACAATCCCCGGAACACCGGTAATGGGGCCTTCCCAATATAATGCACGCATGACCATCGTCTGCTGTAACTTATCAGCAGCATCTGCTAAACGAGCGTTCACTACCTTCCAGGCATCGGAATTTTTCTTTTTTATACGCTCAAGCACTGCCGCAATATCAACTTTTCGAACATCAATATTATTGGGATGATATTTAATATCCCAACTAACACTGTATTTTTTTTCCCCACCAACGATATCGATTTCTGCTTTTTTATATTGCCTTAAGTCACCGAATGCCTCAGGTGACTGTGCCCTTAATTTAACAGTAATTTTGCTTTTACTGGATTTGCTTACATCTTCTCTGACACGAATAATGAGTGATTTTTTATGTAAATCACGATTAGGAGTATCAATATAAGTCACTAATTTTTCATCATGTCCCGGTTTAAAATTAATGAAATTATATAATTGTTCCCGCTTTCCATCCAGAGAAGCGGGGGCAATATTCATTGACCCCGGCTCCTGAATATTGAAGCCATACTCGGTCTGAGTAAAATGACTGATACTGAGGGCAAATGCAGGTAAAACAAATAGTGCATTTAAGATGACACTGGTAAATAATATTTTTTTCATATTATAATCCTATAAATTTTAAGCCTGCTTAAAAATCCCATTGAATGCGTGTCTGCACAATATGTTCATCCTGATCGGAGACATATTTGCTGGAATCAATATAATTATCAGCATCGTAGTTAATATAATTCAGCATCACCTTCAGATTATTTTCCAGATACCAGTTAAGCCCCAGGGTAATATCATCCATTTCCCCGCCATTATAATTATTATCATTAAGATCAATACTACTGAAGCGCAGGCCCATTTCCCATGCACCCCAACCACCTTTTGAGAGCGGCTTATCCGGTGTCACCCGACCAAAGGTACCTTTCTTTTTACTATAGGGATGAGATTCCCCCGTTAACATATACGAAGCTGAAACATACCAGGCATTATAATCAAATGTTTCTCTATCACCCGGCCCGTCTTCATGGATCCCCCTGGTTGAGGTGGCTACATACTCAGACTCAACCAGGAAGCCATAACCGGAATAAGCAGCTTCAAGACCATAACGGCTGGTACTATCTGGATCGAGAATATCGCGGCTACCAACAATTTTTTCTGATAGATGCGATTCAGGCCGGGCATCAAAGTCAATCACCTCTTTTGAGCTATAATCACTATAGGCTCCACTGGCACCCAGATGTACAACCTGACTACTCAGATCAACAGGTGCAAAGGTAATACGGCCAATATAGGTATAGGCATCAGCCCGATGTTTGCCCAGTTCATCAGTATCAATAGAATTAGGAATATAGGCTCCCAGAGTAAAGGCGCCCCAATCCTGCACATTATGCCATGAAATACCCAGGTCGCGGTCCGGGGAAAATTCATCCGTTAAACCGCGTTCCATAAACTGTGAATATTTCGAACTTTGAGAATTTTCCAGACCAAAATCCGGCTTTTGCTGCCCCATAGTGATTTCGTTATTTTTCCAGCCCTTATAGCTAATATTAGCATCTTTAATATCAACTTCATTTTCAGCAAAATCTACCGTTAAATCATAGGCCCAGTCTTTCCAGAACTTACCTTCAACCCCCAGATAGGCCTTGCGTATTTCAGTACCTGTCTGTGAATCATAAACCTTATCATCCTTGGTTCGGCCTTTACTGTATTGCTTGGGTAATTGCGCACCATCAACAAATACCCGGCCATTGATTTCCATTGATGAACGACCATCATCAGAGCTAAATTTAGGAGCACCCGTGCTCTTGGAAAACTTAATATTATTTTTTTGTGTATCTGTCTGAGCATCAACCAGATCATGCTGGGTTTCAACTAACTCATGCTTAGTATCGATTAATTCTTTTTCCGTAATAGCCAGTTTTGCTTCAACCTTCTGCACCCGCTGTTGCAAACGTTTTAATTCTTTCATAATTTCATCATTAGAAATAGCAAAAGCGGGTACAGAAAAACTGCTGACTATGACCAGGAAAACTGAAGCAGAAAGCAAGATTTTGCCTAAATTCAGACGTTTATCCTTTAGCTTATTATCTTGTTTACACATAATACTCAATCCCTATGTTTTTAATACTACTTTTATCAGCCGATTTATTTGCACCTATCTTTCGAGTATAGTCAAAATAGATCAAATACGCCATTAGGTAGATAACCCAGCCAGCGTAACCAGGTTTCACTCCATAGAATAACCATCCCCCAGGCAACAAAAAGCATTGTCAGGCCAAATTTAAAAGTATCTGACCAACTATATTGATCAGTGACATACAATAAGGCCGCTGGCTTACTATTAAAGGGCAGGGCGTACACATGTTCTATTAATAGCGCAACCGGCAGGGCAAGACTGAGGATCGGGTAATTAAACTTTTGTGCACTGGCAATAGCAATAGGCACAAAAATAAGTGTTCTCATTGTCTTAGACTGAAAAAACAAGGCACTAAGCAACATACCACCCGTAAGTATCAAAAATAACATCCAAAAAGGAGTACTATCACTGAAACCCCAATAATTAAATAAGGCATCCATAGAAATATTCGGTAAATCAGTCGTTTTAAAACCTGCACCCAAGGTATAGGCACCCGCAGAAAAGATAAGCAGATGCCAGGGGATATCAACATCATTCCATTTAACCACGCCCACTACGGGTAACAATGACACAATGGCTCCCATAAAAGCTATGGCCGTTTTACTCACACCATGATAATTATCTGTTACCCAACCAATCAGTACACAAAGAAAAATTAAAATCGCTTTAATTTCCTCAAAGCGAATAGAGCCCATATTATGCAATTCTTCTTTTAAGCGCTGCAGACCACCTTCAATTTGAGGTACTGACTCTTCTTTTGGTATTTTAAAAATAATTTTACTACCAATAAACCAGGCAATAAGAATATTAAAAAAAGATAGAAAAAAAGCAGCTTCCATCCAGCTATAAAAAGAAAAATCATTCATATCGGGCAATGCTCCGGCAATCAGTGCACCTGCCAGAAGATTAGCACCCGAACCGGTAATAAACATACCAGCACCCATATTAATTTGAAATAAATTTTGTAATACCAGGTTACGCCCAAAATTATTTTTATTGTCACCGCCCGTTGCACCAAACACAGCAGCAATGACCATGAATATAGGCAGTAAAATAGCAGCCTTGGCTGTTGTTGCAGAAATAAACATTGATAAAATAATGTTAATGAAGATAAAGCTGAAAAAAATTGATGTGGCACTATGACCAAAGCGGACAATAAACCATAGCGCAAAACGCTTGGCAGCAGCCGTTTTAACCAGCATGCTTGCCAGTATGAAGGACAGGATATTGAGCCACATAACGGGATGACCCAATTGTGCATAGGCTTCATTTTCAGGGGTAACACCGGTTAGTACAATAGTAATAATAACCAGCAATGAGGTCAGATAATTGGGGATAGCCTCAGTAATCCATAAAATAAGTGCAGCCATAAAAATAGCCATCATGGCAATATTACTTTGTGCGAATGCCTCAGCACCAAGGTTTTGATATTGCTCCAGCGCCCGCTTGCCCAGGATATGAGGGTCAATATTATCAAGATAGGCTATATTAATAACGAATAAAATAACCACAAAGACAACAATAGCCAGAGGCAAGCCAACCAATGTCAGTGTTTTTTCAAAACCGGACTTTTCCCGCAAGGGTAATTTTTCAATCCGATAATTATTCATATCCAGAGGATCGAATTGGTCAGGTGATTTTGCCATTATAACCAGCCCATTGTTTTTGCCCGCCTCTGATAAACATTCAGCACAACAATCATCTACCAGTTTTTATAAGGCTTTGACATGAGCATGGCATTATAATATTTATCCTGCCCTGTAACTTCTTCAGCAATCCACTGAGGTTTTTCAAATAGTTCATCTTCACTCTCAAGCTCCACTTCAGCAACAATCAAACCCTGATTATCAGCATAAAATTCATCAACTTCAAAGAGGTGCTTACCAGAATTAACCAGAAAACGTGTCTTATCAATCACCCCTGCTTCGCATAACTCAAGTAATTCTTTAGCATCATTGACACTGATTTCTTTTTCCCATTCATAACGGGATGCGCCCGATGCATTACCCTTACCCTTGATAGTCAAATAACCCGTATCACCCTTGATACGAACTCTTACGGTTCGTTCAGGTACGGTGGATAAATAGCCCTGAACAATACGTACCTGCTTATGTGCATCCTGTTTAAACTGCTCACCATCAACCAGGAATTTTTTTTCAATTTCAAAAGCCATTTTTTACTCTCTTTTTAATCAATAAATATTCTTACATAGGAACTTAAGGGACATGATTAGTTTGCTAAAGGTTTATCAATCATACCAATAACCCGTTTGATTGCCTGCAGATAATTAATATTTTCAACACCATCCAAACCCAGTTCAGCCAATGTCTTTTTTATATCCTCAATTTCTGTTGATTCCGAACTCAAAGTCACAACTTGTGCACCATTAAACAGCACATAAGCCACTTCACAAAGAGTATTATTAACCCTATATGCCAGACGTTGTTTATGCACTTTGACCGTTTGTAAATCGACATGCTGATTGATCAGGTGAATAAATTCTTCATAGGCATACATTGGTTGACTCAATTCCGGAACAGGCACCTGAAATGCAGGAAAAACAGATTGCAGCAGAATATCACGACTGATAGGAAATTCAGCTTTCATTAATGGATTCCACTGCTCTAAACCATCAACCGTCTGAACATAGCTCTTAATATCCATTTTAGCATCACGAATCTTAGTATTATTGATGTTATTCGTACGTGACATAATATAAATTTCGTCTGAATGTCGCTGCCAAAGTTTTTCTGCGACCGGTATCGACAGCCTTGCCATACGCTTAATTGCTGTAGAGAAGTCCTGACCAAACGTACGAAACTCAAAGCGTGGTTTTGATTGCTCACCAATATTGACATCAGATTTGGACATATAATTTACCTTTATTAATGAACGAAACGTGCTCTGTTTTATAACACAATTTTATTATCTACAACGTTGCCTTTACGGATTTTATGAATACCTTTGCGTGTAACGCTTAATGTATAGGGCTGATAACGAATAATACCGTCACCACTAATGCGCACAATTAGCTCAATCGCATAAGTTCGCTGTACCATACGACGGACAATTTTTTCACCTTTTTGATAATAATATGGGTAATCCTGATAAGACGCATTACGCAGCATTTTTCTTATATTAAAAAAAGTAAAATCGACATATTGTTCAATGCCTGCAGGCATTTGTTGAATAGTGGTATTAAATTGCCGGCGATACATCAATGCTGCATCACCTAAGGGTTTATTGTATTGTTGCTGCCTGTTATAAAAACTTTTTAAAACACTATCAAGTTTTTTTATTTTTATAAACTGCACGACCTCTTTTATAACACCCACCGAACGTTTTCGCCATAATAAATTAGAGCGTAGCTGTATGCTAAAATCAAACATATAGCGGCTTAATCTCAGGTAAGTAGCATTTCGGCTCAGCTCTTTCAAACGATCTTTAACAATATAGCCTAACACCATTGCCACCAGAAAACTGCTGCTGAAATTACCAAATTTCTGCTGTGACCAAAAAGCAATTAACATAGCAAACATCATCGACAGTGCCGCGGCTAAACTAAAAATAACCTGTTGTGTAACCACACCTACTTCATGGCGTTCCGTTTCCAGGAACAGCACACTTTCACAATAACGGCGCAATAATTTTAATTGTTGTACTGTCTTTATCAAGTTGGCCTTACCATCCATATCAGGCATACCCATTAGCTGACGATAATCATGCTCTTGTGTAACAGTTTGCAATAATTTATTTTTAACTTCACTATCATTAATTTTGGCCAGACTATTAAGATAGCTTTGAATTAGCTGACTGCTGCAATACTCATTAATAGTTGGAAAGCCTGATTTAGCCTCTTCACTCTGTACGGGTATATATCCCCTTATATGAGCTAGAATTATTTTACAATTTTTATTCAATAATAGTAATTGTTCACTATTTTCATCCGATGTTTTAACATTAATTTCACCATTCAATGCTTTAATAAAGATAATAACAAATAATTTTAAAGCACGAAGATAGACCTTTCCATTATTACTATTGACTGCCTCCTGCAGCATTTTAATATAATGATTCTGTGATGAGGCAAGTTGTTCAAGAGATTGCTCAGGTATGCGGTAGCGCAAATTATTTTTTATATAACGATAAAACAGCTGTTTGGGGTAACTTGACGAACTCACATCCAGTTCTTTAGGAAAAAACCAGAAGATATCCATGCTCATAGCCTTGGCCTGTGGATGACAGACAAAAGCCACATCCAGGCGAAACTTGTCATGGCGGTGCACATCAACGAGTATGGCCATTATTACTATAACTCACCTATAATATTAATTTCTAAAAAATCAGCCCCACGCCACTAGAGCTTCAGTAATTTCTACGCTGGCACCAGAATAACATAACTTAAGCTGAGCATTTTTATTAGCCTTGACCACGCACTATAACGATAATTATTGTAAATGTTAATACAATATAGCGTACAAGAAATAATTAACTAATCTGAGCCAGGCTCATTAATGTTAAGTCTACCTGGACTTGCTTATAGTAGAAAACGAACGTTTATTAAAGGCTAGAGACTACCTCAGATTTTTAGTGCAGTTGATTCTTTTGATAGTATTTTCATTCTACCAGTAACTTAATATTTATGCGTTTTTCTATCTAAAAAACCAGCCCTACAAGTGCCACTGCTTCAGCAATTTCTACACAAGCTCCAAGAGTATCGCCGGTCATACCACCGAGCCGCTGTATCATCATCTGACGTAATATAAAGACCATAACCACTACCATTAATAAAGACAATGCACTGGCAAAAATAAGATAAAGACTCACCGAAACAAATAGCACTGTCCAGAGTATAGACTCATCAGGCATATAATCCAGCAAAGCACTGCCAAGACCTGCATCACGAACATAGGCAGTGGACATAAACAGCACAATAATAATACTGCGTGACAGCAAGGGTAACACAATTAAAAAAGCACTATGCTGAGTATTTAATAAATAACTCAGGGCACTCCACTTCAATAATAATAGTAATACAATCAGAGCAACACCCATAGGGCCACAATAGGGATCTTTCATAATATCCAGTGTGCGCTGGCGATCATTTTGTCCACCTATCCAGGCATCCGCACTATCGGCAAGACCATCCAGATGCAAGCCTCCTGTTATCAGCAACCAGACAGAAAGTACAATGGCCGCTAAAACATCTGCTGAAAAATCACTTGAAAAAAACAAAATGACATGGCTGACAAGGTACAAAACAATACCAATAAAAATGCCTACCAGCGGGTAATAAATAATCGAATAACCCATCTGCTGCTGAGTCACATCACCTTTAAGCGGTGTTTTGATACGGGTTAAAAAAGTCAGTGCGATAAAAAAATAACGAAGCTGTTCAACCATGTGCTTTAAGAGTCACGATACACTCCTCTCCGTAATAATAAACATTAAAAATCGAACAACAGGCATAACCGATTTCTATATTATGTATAGCCTCAATAGGCGTTTTAAGTATTGCTGATAACAACGTTTTTTGCACACCACCATGAGTGATTAACAAACAGTTTTTACCTTGATAACAGGTTAATAAATCAGACCAGAAAGCCATAATTCGTTGCTGAAAATCAACATAGGATTCACCTCCGGGAGGTGGGTATTTCACCGGATTTTTCCAGAAGCGTTGTTTTTCCTCATCAGCAATTGAGTTAATTAAGCGACCTTCCCACTGGCCAAAATCAATTTCCTGTAAAGCCGGTATAACTTTCATCTCGATCGCCCTTTGCCTGGCAAGGTACCGGGCAAAATCAAAACAGCGATGCAAGGGGGATGATAGAACGATATCAATAGTATCCATTGCTTCTACTGCCGCCAACATCTGCTGCCAACCTGTTGATGTTAATAAATTATCTGTTGTGCCACGAAAAATTTCACCGCCCTGAGGTTGGCCATGACGTAATAGGCTTATTGTTGATTTTTCCTGTAGCATAATTTCTCAACATCAAAAGCAGATGTACATTAATTGTTTTTCTGAGTCACACCGGCACTGGAAAAGCTGGCCATCTTATTATGCAACAAACAGGCTGAACGTATAATTGGATAGGCCAGTGCTGCCCCACTGGCTTCTCCTAAACGTAAATTCAAATCCAGTAATGGTTTTGCCGCAATATATTCAAGCACTTTCTGATGTCCATACTCTGCAGAGCGATGAGAAAAAATCAGCCAGTGTTTACATTGATTATTGATTTCAATAGCAAACAATGCGGCAACACTACAGATAAAACCATCAACCAGCACAATAATACCCTGTTGAGCACAACGAATATAACTGCCTGTCAGAGCAGCAATTTCAAAACCACCCAGAATTTGCAGTATTTTTAATGGTGTTGTTAATTGTCGCTGATGTTGCTTTAAGGAACGTCTGATTATATTGATTTTATGTGCTATACCTTGTGCATTCAGGCCCGTACCGGCACCAGTGACTTCTTCTGGATCAATTGATTTTAAAGCACAGAGCAAAGCAGTTGCACTAGTGGTATTGGCAATACCCATTTCACCTAGTATTAGTAGTTCACAGGATGATGATTTAAGCTGTTCCACCTTCTTTTTGGCCACTTCGAAAACCGTATTTAATTGCCCCTGAGTCATCGCCGGTTGGTGCAGAAAATTTTTTGTCCCCGGAGCGATATGCTGAGTTTCCACCAGTGGTAAGCTTGTTAATTCACTGGCCAAAGCTAAATTAATCACTTGCAATGGTAATTGGTGTTGCTTAGCTAAAACACTGATTGCCGCACCACCCGCAGAAAAATTTTTAACCATTTCAGCACTAACACTCTGAGGGAAAGCCGAGACATTTTCCTCTGCAATGCCATGATCGCCAGCAAAAATAATCACCTGTGAACGTTCTACAGAAATGCTCTGACGCTGTTGCAAGGCAGCAATTTGAATGGCCAGTGACTCCAGTTGCCCCAGAGATCCCTTAGGCTTGGTCAGGTCATCCTGATGCGCCTGTGCCTGTTCAATATCATTAGGCTTGATTGGGTTAACCGGTTCTATCAGCCAGTCAGTCATTCTATCTCCTTAACCATAGCTTAGTCGGCTGATTTTAATCTATGTTCAAGACCTGCAACCACAAGGATTACATTGTCACTTATTGCTGCTAACTGCTGATGCAACACACCGGATTCATCAACAAAGCGTCGACTTAATGCACCCATTGGTATAACACCTAAACCCGTTTCATTACTCACCATCATGATATGTGCCTGGGTATTTTTCATTTGTTCCACAAACAATTTTTTTTCGTGCATTAAAAGCTGCTCATCCTCGGCGCAAAGTAAATTAGTCAGCCAGAGAGTCAGACATTCAATAAGAATAATAGTCTCGTTATTATTATTGCGTTGTAGCACTCTGGCCAGTCGAATTGGTTCTTCTATGAGCTGCCAGTGCGCAGGTCGTTCTTGCTGATGCTGCTTAATTCTCTGTAACATTTCATCATCATTCGCTGTCGCAGTAGCAATATAAATTACATTTTTATAATGGCTGTACGCAGCAGATTTTATTTTCTTCTCTGCGTAGCGGCTTTTCCCCGAACGCACACCACCTAAGATTAATTCAATCAAAAGATTTCCTGTTTATCTACTGACCGGGTTCGATAATAACACAACGATTTCTACCCTCTTTCTTCGCCTGATACAGCGCGGTATCAGCTCGTTCAAATGCATTTTCTACCGTATCATTTTCAATAAACAGGCTGATGCCACAGGAGATAGTAATTTTGACATTATTGCCTCGATAGTGAAATTCCAGGAGTTCTACCGAGGCGCGGATTTTTTCTGCTATTTTATAACCGCCCGCTAAAGAAGTCTCCGGCATCAGGCCAACAAATTCTTCACCACCAAAACGAGCTATAAAATCAGTTTCACGTAGATTTTTACGTAATAAATCAGCAACAACTTTTAATACCTTGTCACCTGCCTGATGACCATAATTATCATTGACCTTTTTAAAATAATCAATATCCCAGACCATAATCAATAGCGTGGAATTATAGCGTTTCCAGCGAGCGAACTCCTGACTAAGACGCTCATCATAAGCCAGGCGATTAGGTAATTGTGTCAAGGGATCGGTCAGTGCTTTATTTTGTGATTCAATCACTTGCTGGCGTAATTGATGACTTTGCTCTTCCAGTTTTTTTAGCTGCTCTGACAGTTTTTTATTTTGTAGTTCAACTCGCGATACTCGTTTATCTTCTTCACTACGATGGTTATTTACATGAGTTAATATTTTATCCAGATGAATTTGTACAGATTTTTCCATATCTTCGATATTATTAACGGATGATACGGTATGCCCAATATCTTTCACCTGGGCTTTTACTGCATCATCTAAGTTAATACCACTTTGATATGAATCCTGATGTTCCTGAATATTATTCTGCAAATAGAGATCCACTTCTGCCAATTTACCGGTTAATTTTTTTAGAAATGTCTCAAATTCTTTTTGCTCACGTTTTACATTACCATGCATCTGTCCTATCAATCCAGCAATCGATTTAAGTGCCTCAGGTAGCTCCTGATCATTAATTCCAGAGGCAAAATGATCTTTTAAATGCTCTGCTCTCTCTTTAATATCATCTTCAAGCGGGAGTAATTCTATTAAGCGGATTAATACATCATTATGCTCCATTGGAGATTCACAGTCTTTGTTATCCAGATGACCGGCATTTTTTAATATTGACTGCAGGTCATCCAGTAACACATGAATTTCTCGCGTGGGCTTGAGAGTAAATATCTTGTCTTTTAATTGCTTTTTTGCATCATTATTGATATTTAGGCCATCAATCACTGACTCGAGTACATTTTGTACTGTAGCCACAACACTGCTCATTTGTTCCTGATTAAGATTAATTGAGTGTTCATTAACTGACAGAGATTCATCTACAGAATAAACAGGCGATTGAGCAATACTATCCGCTGAAGAAGTTTCATGTGAGCTGTCGGATAATCTATCATGATTATGGGAAAACAGTTTTTTTAAAAAACCACTTTGTACTGATTGCTCCTCATGCTTATGTTTTTCCTGTTCAGTCAGCATCTGTTGTACATAAGTCATCAATAATTCATTAAAATCACTGAGCAACTGTACTTGCTCCGGGGGATTTTTTGCATTGAGATGCTTGCTCAGTTTACGGGCTTTTTTCTCGGCCTTGCCGGTGAGCGGCAGCTGGCCAATGATTTTTAATAAAAAACCAGCGTCCCCTTTAGGACCCTCTTTTATAATACTGTCTAAGCGAATAATCTCTTTAGAAACGTATTCAAGTATTGACTCAATGGCATTATTGTCCTTACCCTTACGAATGGCCGTACGCAGCTGTAACAAACCTTCATCAAGCTTTTTACTATTGCCCTCGGCAGCAATAGTTAATCTTGAAATAGCCTGCTTAAACAGTTCTTCAAGCTCATGCCATTTTTTTTCACGCCGTTCAATCTCATCAAGACTGTTATAGTACTTTTGCTTCCACTGTAAATTATTGTCCGACATAAACTAGCTTCTATTCACTGTTAAAAATATGTGGCTTCATTATAGTTTAATTAGGCAAAAAAAAAAGCATAAGGACAGCCCTATGCTTTTTTTAAAACCTAAATAAACTGACACTATGTGTTTATGGTAACGATTATTTTGCTTCTTTATTAATTTTATCTGTCAGATAATCAACAACCTTAAACACATTGCCATGCCCCTGCGCCAGAGTACCATTAGTACGATATTTTCCCTGGACGACTATATTAGGCACTGAGTTAATACCATAAGCCTTAGTCATTGTTTTAGCACGGCGGGTTTTTGCCGCCACAGTAAACGAATTCAATGCCTGATCAAGCTGTTCTGTTGTCACTCCTGCTGTGTTAAAAACGGCCTTGATATCATCCATAGATTTGACCTTTTTGCCTTCTCCATGCATTGCTTCAAAAATAGCCGGGTGCACTTTATCCTGTACACCCAGTACTTCAGCAGCATAAAATAAAGTCGCTAAAGCTTCCCAGTTTTTATTAAAAATGGCTGGAACAAACATAAACTCAACATTGTCAGCTTTATTTTCTCTCCACTTCTCAATATAGGGTTCAAAACGATAGCAGTGTGGACAACCATAGGAGAAAAACTCAATCACCTGAACTTTTCCATCCGTGGGAGCGGGTTGAATAGTCTTCAGTATTTCATACTCAATCCCTTCATCATATTCAGCTTTATCAGTGCCCGCCCAGGTTAAACCCGTCAGTCCTAATACCATTAATAATGTAACGACTATACGCATACTGCTTTCCTTCCTTTATCTATAATTATTGTTTTAAAAAACTTAGAACACCTGAATAATAAATAGTTCCAATACATCTAGTAAGTACTACAGCTCACCATACGAGTGTAAGCCGGATAAAAACATATTCACACCAATAAAAGCAAATAGTGTAACAAACAAGCCAATCACCGACCACCATGCCAAAGGACGACCTCTCCAGCCCTTGGTTAATCTCAGATGCAACCAGGAAGCGTAGTTCAACCAGACAATCAAGGCCCAGGTTTCTTTAGGGTCCCACGACCAGTAGCCACCCCATGCTTCAGCCGCCCACATAGCCCCCAGAATAGTCGCTAAGGTAAAAAAGGCAAAACCCAGGGCAATGGCTTTATACATCACATCATCCAGAACCTCCAGAGCAGGAATACGCCTGATAACCGGGCCATTGTGACCGCGTTGTATCATCGAATCCTTAATCAGATAAGCCACTCCCAGCATTGCTGCCAGTGCAAAAGCACCATAGCCGACAAAGTTAGCCGGCACATGAATTTTCATCCAGTAGCTTTGCAAGGCCGGCACCAGCGGCTGAATTTCACTGGCACCACGAGAACCAAAGCCATACCATAGTAAAAACGCCACCGCCGAGCTAATCACCAGCAGCACAAAACCACCCATAGTATAGCTTTTTATTTTTCCTTCATAATACAGATAAAGCAATGCGGTAATAATAGAAAACAGGATAAACACTTCATATAAATTGCTGACTGGAAAATGACCGACATCAATATGTATCAGATAAGATTCACGCCAGCGCACTAATAAACCTACCAGCCCCATAACCGTTGCAGACCAGGTCATTGCCGAAGCCGTCTTATTGGTAAATTCAGAACCAATAAACAGGCCGATAAAATAAGCAATAGTGGCCAGCACATAGAGCGCAGACATCCACATAATAGCTGATTTGCTGGAGATTAAAAATTTGAGGAAAAAATTAGTCTCTGCCAATGCCAAATTATGACCATAAAGCCAAATTGCCAATAAACTGATTAAGGCGACACTGATAGAATAGGCTCTTACAGGTTTCCACAACCAGCCCCAGGCGATAATTGACACACTGGTAAAGACCAGAATGGCTACTTCATAAATATCCATTAAAGCACCATATTGCTGCCCAATATAAGCACTAGCAAATAATAAAGCGGCCGCCCAGCCCCAGTCAAATAAATTAAGCTTGGACAAAAAACTTTGTTTTTCGAATATATTTTCCATATCCTGACTTGTCGTTAACATAAGTATATACCTAATATTGTGCCCTAAAAAAGTAACGAATAAAACTGCATTATTGCCGTTTATAGTGTTTATCCAGCAATTGTGCCAATGCCTGAAATTCTATAGCAAACTCTTTTTGATGACGATCACCTGAGCCTGCAACGACAAACTGCGCGCTTGCCTGTGCGCTGTCTGGTTCAATAATCACCCAAATTCGCTTATGCGCGATGTAAAACATTAACACAATACCAATACATAATAGTAAACAACCCAGATAAACCAGATTTTTCCCTGGTGATTTAGTGATCTGAAAACCCGATGCTTGTTTATGCTCAAACGACTTTATCTGCAAAAAGAAAGGGGCCTTATAATTGGCTAAAATACCCATAGTATTGACCAGATCATCATAATATTGTTCCTGAGCTGGGCTAATATTTGCACCAAAGTCCTGACCATCCTTGTGCAATACTTCAAGATAAACAGTGCCTAAAATTGTTTGTAGTACTTTAAAATATGATTCCATCACATCTTTACGCTTATCTTCAGGCACTTTATCATTAATATCACTGACCACTGAATCAAAACCACCCTGGTTAAATAATTCCGCCAGACGCTGCATGACGATGGCCATTTGGGCTACCATTTTAGTATCCTGACTGCTCTCCAGTGAAAGTGCTGCTGTTCTTTGTGCGATACGACGCATTTCACTCGCATTATTTAACAGCGCACGAAAATCAAAAAAACGTTGTAAACTTACATCATCATCTGCGGGGATGAATAAATAGCGAAAAGGTTCAGCCGTACTGCTACGCACACCGCTGAGGAAAAAATAACGGCCATCCTGCTCAACGGGACTCATATAATTAATAAATTCCTTTGCCTGACCGGAGCTATCACGCAGACGAAAGGTCAGGGTTGGACCCATATTTTTAAACTTACGCCCACTTTCTGCGGCCTTTGGATTAGGTTGAACATTAGATGCCTTAAACTCAACCAACTCCAGTTTCATATCACCCTGACTGGTAGCGATAACTTTAGATTCACCAACCACCTGCTTAAATGGTGTACTCAGCGAAAAACTATCATCTAATGGCCATGCCTGAAGAGCCATAATAGAACCGCCATCATCAAAAGATGCCTGATAAATAGCAAAATCTTTATAAATTAATGGATGGTTGACGGCAATGGTTTTACTGATTTTTTCGCCCGACTGCTTATCTTCTATGACAATATCACTTTCAAATGATTTCGGCATACCCGACTCATAATGCTCAATACGAAAATCATTAAGGGTGATGGTAAAAGGTAACTCCTGCACCAGAAAGCCATTGCGCATCTGCAAAAACACCAGTCCGGTAGTACTGCCTTCAGGGACATTAGCACTACCGCGAAAAGCATGGTTCTCATTGGCTTTAAGGCGGCTGATATCCGGTACCTGTGAGGCAAACAGATCTCTGCTTTCCGGCGTAAGCTGGCCGGCAAGCTCACGCAGCTTTAAGTTGAAATTACCGTCATACAAAGCACTCAAACAAATAACAATAATGGCACCGTGGGTAAAAATATAGCCCAGACGATTAGCCGCACCCTTTTTAGCCGCAATGGTAATCGTTCCATGAGCATTTTTAAGCTGCGACTGATAACCACCATTCATCAGTTTTTGCTGAATAAAACGGGCTGTTTCTTCAGCATTCGTTTCACTGATCCAACTTGCCGATGAATGCATCAGGCGCAAAGACTTTGCCGAGACATTAAGACGAAACTGGCGCCACTCTTTAATCATCAATGGTGCATAGTGGTAGATACATACGGAAGTAGATAAAAGCAGAAAGCCGAGCAAAAAAACAAACCACCAGGAACTATAAATATCAAATAATTCCAGCGAGCGAAAAACATCAAACCAGAAGGGACCAAACTTAATAGTATAAGTATTGTAGGCCTGATTCTGTTGTAAAATAGTACCAATAATCGAAGCAATGCCCACAACTACAAATAAGCTAATGGCCAGTTCCATAGAACCCAGAAAGCTCAGCATGACCTTGCCTATACCATGCTCCTTGCGATTCGAGCGCTGACGCTCCGCTGCAGTCGGTTCAGGGTGATTGTTTTCTTGTTCAAGGCTATTATCGTAACTCACGTATTAAACTCTATCTGTATCAATGGACAATCGAAAAAAAGGGGTAGTCAAAGACCACCCCTTATTATAAAAGCTATATAGCAAATTTAATACCACATCTTTTATCTGGATAAAAGCGGGATTATTCTATGCTATGGCTGCAAACCATGAATATAGGCAGCCACTGCTTTAATTTCTGGATCACTCATACGTTTAACCGCATTACGCATCACCTTGCTGGCATCATTACTACGGCCAACTTCGGCACTACCTGTATTTTGCGCAGCCGTACGGAAATCTTTTAGCTGTTTTTCCAGATAAACATTTTTCTGACTCACCAAAGATGGGAAACCTGCACCGGGATTGCCATTACCCGTAGGACCATGACAGGCAACACAGGCAGGTACACCAATTTCAGCAATACCACCCGTATAAATTGCCTTACCGGCATCATCTAAAGCAGGATCAACTTTTCCAGGTTTGATTTTTTGACTGGAAAAAAATGCGGCAACATCCTGCATAGCCTGATCATCAAGCGGTAAGACCATAGCATTCATGGTCGGATCTTTACGTTTACCGGCCTTAAATTCTTTTAATTGCTTGTAGAGAAAAGATGCACTTTGCCCTGCAAGATTAGGGAAGTTTGGTGTCGCTGCCAGTGAATTACCATCAGCACCGTGGCATGCTACACAACTTGCAGCTTTTACTTTACCTGCAGCAGCATCGCCCGCTGCGTGCACTACACCAGTTAAACCTGCTACTAGAGCAGCAGCAATAGCAATTTTTTTCATGGTTTTACCTAAATCTTGATGTTATATACGATTGACACGAAACCCTCCTGAAACCAGTAAAGTATTACTATTTCAGGACAATTTCATACAAGTGCCTTAGTAAACATTTGAACTATAAGCTATTACTTTGCAGCAGCAGTCATATATTCAACCACTTCACGAATTTGTGCTTCAGTCATTTGTGTACCGCCTTTTGGAGGCATAGCGCCTTTGCCTGTTAATACAGTTTTAACTAAAGCATCAGTACCCTTAGCAATACGTGGAGCCCACATGCCCTTATCTCCAAACTTGGGAGCACCGGCCACACCGGCATCATGACAAGCAAAACAAGCTGTTTTGTATAAAGCTGCACCATCAGCAAAAGCAGCAGTAGAACCGACAACAAAAGCAGCAGCAACTAATAATTTAATACCGTTTTTCATTTTTTACTCCAAATACAATATGAATTTAATATCTTTACCCATCTTTATATCTAGATAATACAAGACAGAATAAATGATACGAAAAAATTTTGAGCTATTTTACACAAAAGAAGCGCTCTTGACCAACATTTGTTCATAATAAAGTGCTAAAATAGCCTATTATATTGATCTGCACCCATTTTCTACTCAATACCGATGGATAATAATCTATTAATATTTATTAAAGTGCCGATCTGAAATCACCTTGATTTCACCTCAACTTTATCATTAGTCAGCTGAACAAAAACTTAACATGCCAGAAAACACCCGAGCAAAAAGCAATCCTTATCGAGCTGCCGAGTTTCTACTCAGTGTTAATAACTGGAGTCAGCTACCTGCCGATGATGCCATTGAAATTGCTTTTGCCGGTCGCTCAAATGCCGGTAAGTCCAGTGCAATCAATACCATTACTAATATAAAAAGCCTGTGTCGTACCTCAAAAACCCCCGGACGCACACAGATGATCAATTATTTTTCCATTGATAGTGAACATCATCTGGTAGATTTACCCGGCTATGGCTATGCCAAAGTACCGTTAAAAATAAAACAACACTGGCAAATTCTTTTAGAACGCTATTTAATTGAGCGCGCGTCATTAAAAGGTGTAATGATGATTATGGATGTTCGCCGGCCACTGACAGAGTATGATTGTCTCATGCTTCAATGGTGTCAAAAAGCCGATATGGCGGCCCATATTCTGCTCACTAAGGCCGATAAGTTTAAACGCGGTGCAGCACAAAATGTTCTGCTTAAAGTTAAACGCGACTTAGATCAGAATTATCCCGGCACCAGTGTGCAATTATTTTCAGCGCTTAAAAAAGCCGGTGTGGATGAAGCCAGAGAAGTGTTAAATAACTGGTTTAGACCTAGCCAATAAAAAACCCCACATAAAGTGGGGTAAAAAGGGATTAAGTGAAGTGTTCACAAGGCGTTTACTTTGTGAGCCACTATAACTGAGACCCGACGTACTCATAGAAGTTCAAATAAATTTTAAATTATTTTTTTGCACTTAACGGCATGGCAGCAAATTCAATACCCGACCACGAATAGCGCATAAAATTGCGAATGTTCTGATGATTATCCGCCTCGGGATGATTGACCACATCCACCCGATAATAAGTCCCAAAGCAATCCAGGGTTTGCTGCTGCGATAATTGCTGTAATTGTGCAAAGGCAAATAATTTACATGAGCCGGAATTTTCTCCCTCTTCATTCAGCAGACTGCCATTTTTAAATGCTGTCACCTGAAAATGGTAATTTTCATCAATCACCGCCATGGTATCGTTAAATTCAATCGCATCTGCCTCATAGTGAAGTTTGTGCAAAAAATCATTGATTGTCATTGCTATGCTATTCCTGTTAATTAAAGATCTTCCATAAAATCCAGCATGACCTGCTGACGAATGGTTTTTCGGTGCTGAGCCCATAGTTCGGTCAGTTTCTGTTGGTTACATATTTTTCTATCCACCAGCATACGCGTTTGCAATTCACCACGCGCACGGGTCGTTGGACATTTACTAAATATAAACTGATTTGAAATCAAATCCATAAACGGGCCTGATTTACTGGTCGGCATAATAAAAATTAATTGTAAGCCCAGAGTATTGGTTAAATAATTGATCACCTCCCTGGAACGTTCCTCATCCATTTTAGAAAAAGCCTCATCCACCATTACCATACGTAAATGACTATTACCCTCGTTAAAGCGAAAAGCAGAGCTAATGGCAGCAGAGCGAATAATATAAGCAGGTGTCTCTAACTGGCCACCCGAGCCAGTGCCATATTTACTCAGGGCAATAGCCTGTTTTCCAGCAGGTTCTTTATAAATTTCATAATTGCGGTAGTTACGATAGTCACTAATGCGTGCAAATTCACGCAGTGCTTTTTGTTCATCATTATCCAGCAGCATAGCCAGCAACTTATCGCGTATTTTTTGCGCATTTTCTGATAATTCGGCATTGAACAAGGTGCTTCCGTCACCGAGATTCGGCTGCTGAATGACTTCCTTAAAAAAACGTTCATACTCACGAAATTCGGGTACCCAACTATAAGCAAAGCGAAAGCTTTCCTGATCAGTACCAAAACGATGATGAGTCAGTTCATTATTTAAATCATCCAGAATACGTTTACCATCATTAATTGACTGATAAATCGAATGGCATAAATTGGTTACAAAGGCGCTATTAAAATCTTCCTTTAAGCGGCTTAATTTTTCCTGTTTTTCTGCCAGAACATTATTGCTCAGGCGATTTTTGATGTTATCGATCTCAGCTGACAATTGACAAATCCGATTGAAAAACTGCAGGCTGTGCAAGGCACAGTTATCGGTATCATAAACAATAGCATCATATTTTTTACAATACTGATTATGCTGCATAATCGATTGTTCTATGGCGATACTTATTTTAGCCATATGCTCACGTGCCTGCTCAAGTTGTAAGCTAAAATCAACATCACTTCCAGCCAGAGCTGCTCTTTCATCCGCCTGAATTAAGGCCGTTTGTGTGTCAAAGCCCGTATAAATGGCGGAAATCTTTTGCAACTGCTCTGCATGCTGTTCTAAATTTTCCTGTAATTGCTCCTGAGCATCATCCAGAGAAATCACTTTATCCTGCTGTTTATTCCGTTCAACCTGTTGACCACCTAATTTCTGAAGCTGTGTTTTTCCCTGCTCATCAAAATCATCATAAGCCTTTTTAGCTGTTATTAGTTGTTGTTCTAGTTGCTCAAAATGACTCAGATCCAAATTATGCAGCGCTGATTCAGCTTGCTTGAGATGACGATGATGCTCCAGCATCAAGTGAATAATACTGACTGAATTAAGCGCTTTTATTTGTTCCATGTGGGCAAAAATCTGTTTGTTCAAGCCATAGGACTGATACAATTTATTAGCATCTTGCTCATAGAGACTCAGCTCAGCCTGTTTAGCAATTAAAGCTCGCTCACGTGCTCCCTGTCCAAAGACTAATTCTGCATCGCTTAGATCACACCGCCACATACTATAACTACCCGATGCCAGGCCATCCGTAGTAATACCACGAGGTGTATGGCGTAAACCATCAGCATCGGCAACACAAATAACATTGCCATAGGATGCGGTTAAATAATATTCTGCTGTTTTATGTTCAAAACGCATAATGTTAACAATAGAATCACTACTGATATGCAGTCGTTGTAAGTCCTTTTTGGCACGTTTCCCCTGGATAACCCGAGCACGAATACGATTGCCACCGGGCATATTACGTACAATCTGCATGGCCTGAGCTTCATGATCTTCAGTCACCAGGATGGCATAACGTGCACCACCAAGATAACCTTCAATCGCCATTTGCCATTCATGATTAAGCACTTCAACATAATCACATAATACTCTGGGATCAGCTTGTGGACATTGCTGTTCAATGGCGTCAATTGCAGCTTGCACATAATGAGGGTAAATAATTTTGTGCGTCTGTAAAGTATCAATTTCCTGTTTTTTTTGCTGAATTTTATGCTGATTTTGTTGTAATATGTTTTTCTGTTTATTAATGAGTTGTTGTAATTGATCCCTTAAACTTAGTCCGGGAAGAGCAAGACGTTTAAGTTTTTTTTCTGTTTTAAGTTCATCAACATGATGCAGCATGGTCACTAAACGATTATGTTCCTGTTCTACTTGCAGAGCATTGTCAAGATGATTTTCCAGGGGAATGATATCAATCCAGTCACGACCCAATAGACTATGCAAATCAATATCTGCTTTAGTCTTTAGACTACAGACTGTAGCTATTTGAGCGACTAAATCTTTATCAGAAAAGGCACTGATTTCTACACCTAGAGTACTTTTTCGCAATACTTTAGCTAAGCTTAATGCACTTTGACTATTTTTGCTTAATATGAAATTTTGTTCCAGTAATGGTCGGCTTTGCTCCGCTAGGCGAATAGTGTATTGTTCAATGGTTTCCTGCAGTTCATCTTTATCCTTAAGTGCTTTAATTCCCTGGCGCTGCGCCTCAAGAGTGACAATTTCCTGATGTGCCTGTTTACGCCGTTGTTCTGTAATAATGATTTTTTTCTCATAATCACTAATACTGTCAGTAATTCTTTGCTGTTCTTTTTTTGCCTCCAGATAATGCCTTTGATTTTGTAAAGACAGATGTTTTGCTTGCGTATAGTTATTGACAACCCATTCTATCCAGCCATTAACATAAGCAGTGCAATGATGATGACTTTGATCCAGCAATTCTATTGAAGTTATGATAAAACGAGCATCCTGTTCCATGCCATGAATGATTTTCATAGAATCGGATATGTCACGAACGGCATCCGTCATATCCTTATTTTCTAAAATCTCACGAGCAACAAAATCATTAATACTCTTTACTGGCTTATAGGCCATAAAAGAAGAAAAAGTCTTAGCTGCATGCATTGCTTCTCGGTCAGAAACAGCATCACTTTTACCTCTTAAAACAGCATACAAACGCCTTAAATAGGGTCGTTTCTTGCTGTAAAACTCTATGTTGTCAGCACCATATTTTAACTTTAGTTGTTGTTGAATCTTATTAACAGGTATAATATGTCGCTCTGACTGACCATCATTCTGAGCTTGAATAGTCTGTACAAAATCATCCTGCTGCAGCATTTCTCCCGGTGCAATAATAAAGCATAACTCATCCTGCCGTGCCTGCTTTTGCTGACCTGTCTGTTCAAGATGTGCTCTGATAGCCATAACAGCAGTAAATGGCTCAGCAGTTTCTCCCTGAGTGGGATGAAACACAGCGATTAAGTAGCCATCCGTGTTCCATGGTCGAGCATAGCTACCATCATCACAGCCTAACACATAAGATGCTAAGGTACGGACCTGTTTGCCTCTGCGACCTCTTTGTGTGGTTTCATCCTGACCCGGGTTATAATTATAAAGATTTTCATGAGCAGCGGTCATAATACTCTGAATACCATCAGCGGCAGTGGTTTTTCCTGAACCATTACCTCCTGAAAACAAATTGATTGGACCTAATTCAAAATCCAGTAAAGGTATATTACCCCAATTAATAAAAATTACTTTTTTTGCAAACATTTTTAAGTTTTAAGTTTTAAGTTTTAAGTTTTAAGTTTTAAGTTTTAAGTTTTAAGTTTTAAGTTTTAAGTTTTAAGTTTTAAGTTTTAAGTTTTAAGTTTTACTATTGTCATCGCCATTGGCTAATATCAACAAGGCTTGCTCATTAACAAAGCTAATGATAGTGGGCCGGATTTTAAGCCATGATTCCTGTTGTTGCTCCTCATCATCCATTTTAAAATGAATCAGGCGTAATTGTTTTAAACGTGTCAGCAGACGATTCCTTTCTGTCTGCGTTTCCGGCAAACTACGATTAAGCAAATTACGCAAAGCAATAGCTAATACTTCAATAGGCATCATCACACAAGCATTTTCATCAATATTACCTTCGCGTAATGATTTATCATATTCAGCCCTGATAACCAGAATAACAGCAAGATCAGACTGGGATAAACGTTGACGAAAACCATTATTATATGCTTGATCAACTTCATCATTCAGGCTGGGCACTGATGCACCGGGAGGGTATATGCGGACAAAATCAAACTGTTTATCATGCTGCACACGAATACCTATTATTAACAAATAGTCTTGCACCAGATTTTTTAATTGCATGAAACGATCATACAAAAGCTCTTCAATCTGACTTTCGTCACGGCATATAATGCCATAGTCCAGTAAGCGGATCAGTAATTCGGAAAACTCCTGCAGAGTATAATTACTTTTTTCCAGTTGTTCGGCAAATAAATCACTGATCATTGACGTTATATTCTCTCTGTTTTTTACAGGCGTTTACAAATAGACTTCTTATTCTGTTTCAATTCGTTTAAGACTAATATAAAACTCATCAAACTGCGTATAGTAGTCATTTTTGCTTTGCTTGCCGCTTGGCTCAACACAAAAC
>Ga0256844_10000062_pt1 | contig 43612 bp, 37 predicted proteins | sample MusselsmetaG_FD_189100 | JGI IMG/M metagenome (GOLD analysis project Ga0256844, IMG submission 189100) | Mussel associated microbial communities from hydrothermal vent at the East Pacific Rise, Pacific Ocean - Mussels | ecosystem: Host-associated > Mollusca > Shell > Unclassified ... | reverse complement strand
AGGCTATAAAAGAGAATAATTTAAGCCAAATAAGAGAGGAAATAGTAGCTTATATCTTGGTGTTTATGCAAAATATAAGCCATTTTTACGTAATTATTTTTTATAAGCAATATTTTTATAAAAAAGTAGAGTTTTAGAGAAAAATTAAGAGAAGTCGAGTGTGAAATTAGGGGTGTTTGGGACTAAGTTCACAGTCTCGAGGTTTTGTTATATTCTTTAAGTAAAATTTGCTAGTTTATCGGGGTTTATCGTATATTCAATAGTTAGTTCATCAACTAAATCACTTCTAGTATTATCTTTTATATCGATAACCTTTACAGAAGCATAATTACCAAAAGAATTCTCAAAGACAACAATGTCTCCTTCTTGTGGAGTTCTACTTCGCGATGAAAAATCATATGATTTTGCATCAGAAATAAGATTTATTGCTGGAACGCCTTTAACTAAGGCAACTCCTTTGATAGAAGAAGGATCATTATACACATGAATTGAATCGCCACTAGCTTTTGACCAAGCTGTTTCAAATTTTAATTCATCTTTTCCAATAATATAACGACCATTATTATTACTGTAATCAAATGTTTTTCTTCCCTTTAACTTTTCAGAAGAATATTTTAGTGTTCTATTTGGCCAGTATTTAGCAGCTAAAGCTCCAATACTTATAATAAAACCTATAGCAGGCTCAAAAGAAGGTTCATTATAAAACCAAGCAGCAAAACCAATTGGTGCTGCAACTAAAGAAAAACCAATTATTTTACTTTGCACTTATTCTCCTTGAAATATAACTATTTATTCAAACACATTATATGTAAAACAACTTTAAATAACACAATTAACTAACAAATTATTTGTATGTTAAAAATTCTGATTTAGTAAAATAAATGATAATTTGACATATTTTTAACTAAATAGAGAGAAAAATATAAAATCCTTAAAAATAAAGTGTGTGTTTAAGGCTGTATATCAAAATGTCGCTTAAGTCAAGGATTAGAAAATAGAAGCCAAAAGCATACTGTAACCTAACTTTCGGTATCCTCACATTTAAATAATTAATAGGTTTTTTGATATATGAAAGTAGTAACAGGCGTAGTTGGAAATGATATTCATGTTGTTGCAAATAGACTGATAGAACTCTCTCTTAATGCGAGGGGCTTTGAAGTCTTTAATCTTGGGGTAAATACTTACCTTGAAGAGTTTTTTGATGCTGTCGTAGAGACAAACGCAGATGTTCTTCTTATCTCTTCGTTAAATGGAGAGGCTGAGGGCTGGGCTAGAGAAGTTAAGCTGCTTAAGTCAAAGTATAAGACTCTTGATAACCTAGTTATGATGATAGGTGGAAACTTGGTTGTAGGAACTGCAGATGCGGATACAATTGTGCCTAAGTATAAAAAATATGGATTTGATTTAGTTTTTCATCAAGTAGATTTAAATACTGGACTTGATACCTTAGAAGAGTATTTAAAAGAGGAAAAAATATCATGAGCTTGCTACAAGAAGAACGTGAAATAATTCTCTCAAATGAGTATGTAGACAACTTTGACTTTGCAGAGGTTGAAGAGTTTGTAAGAGGTGCGGATAAAGAGCTTTTTATCTCTCATCATTTTGCTCAAAAGAAGAAGATGCTTGTACAGCCTCGTGGTGGTTTTCCTACATATAAAAAACAGTTTGCTCTTAATGAGTTCTTTGTAAACGCAGAGGTTGATGTACTTCCCTTAACAATTGATTCTAACACTAGACTTAATGATTACGCTACAGCAAAGAAGATGCTGCGTTTAAGCGAAGAGAGTGAGCAGGATATGCTTAATGGTTATCCTCTAGTAAACCACGGCTATAGAACTACAAGAAAGATGATTACTCACTTTAATAAGCCTGTGAGCCTACGTCACGGTACTCCTGATGCAAGGCTTCTTATAGAGACTGCTATTGCTTCTGGGATATTTGAGATAGAGGGTGGACCGATTACATATCTTCTGCCATACTCAAAAAACTTTCCACTTGATAAAGCATTTTTATACTGGAAATATGTTGAAAAAGTATGTGCGAACTATTCAAAACTAAACTTACCGATAAATAGAGAGTCATTTGGTCCTCTAACTGCAACTTTAGTGCCTCCATCTATTACAATCGTTATTCAACTTCTTGAGATGCTTCTTTCGTTAGAGGAGGGTGTTAAGTCATTTTCTGTCTCTTTTTCCCAGACTGGTTCAATGAACCAAGATATAGTTATGGGTGCTGTTATCAAAAAAATGGCTAAGCACTATGCTGAGGAGATTAACTGCGGTGATGCAACTATCAATCTTGTATATCACCAGTGGATGGGTGCGTTTCCAACTAACAAAGACTTTGCAGAACAGCTTATAAATATGTCCACTGTTATTGCTTCTATGGTTGGAGCTGATAAAATCATAACTAAAACACGTGAGGAAGCTTCAGGAATACCTACTAAAGAGGCAAACGCTAAAACAGTAGCAAATACTCAGTACACTCTTGGCATCTTAAATGGTTTACCAAACATAGTGGACGAGGAAGAGGAAGAGAACCTCACGCTTGAAGTAAAAGCAATTATGGAAGCAGTGTTTAATAATGAAGCCGACACTCTTTGGAGAAAAGTTTTTAACTCTATTAAAGATGGAACTATTGATGTTCCTTTCTCCCCTCATATTATTAATCATAACGAGATGATTACTATTAGAGATGCAAATAAAAATATTCGTATCATTAAGCGTGGTAATGTACCTATTCCTGACAAATGTTTTGAGTACGAAAAGTCTAAATGCGACCTTACAAAAGATACTACCTCGATAGTAAACGATATTATCCATGATATAGGGATTATGCAATGAGTAAACTACTAATAGATATCGGAAGCACTTATTTTAAAGTATGCACAGATAACAGTATTGAGCAGTATTTTAGAGATTTTAATAAAGATATTTTTGATGATCTAACTCATAAATGTGGTGATACAATACACGGATATGAAAAAAATGATGTATATGTTTGCTCATCTGCAAATGGTGGGTTAAGCACGCTAATCATTGGATTAACGGACTCTTATTCACTTAAGTATGCTAAAAATATTGCGTTTAACTCGGGTATTAACATTATTGAAACAGTAATCTACCAAAATATTGAGGACTACTCAATTCCTAGTGATTTGGTTGATGTTGTTATAGTTGTTGGTGGAATTGATTCTGCATCAAAGCTCTTTGATAAAACACTTTTTAGCTACCTAGATAAGCTAAACTACTCTAACATTGTGTATGTAGGAAGTAGTGCTGAAGTTCCGAGTTTGCAAGAAAATATTAATGACCTTGTAATACTTCCAAATATCATTGATAATAAACTTCATATTATAGAAGAGAATTTAAAAGAGTATCTTACAAACCTCTACCAGGCTGATATAGTAGGCAAAGAGGACATTAAGAGTCTTTATGACATAACTTCAAACCAGATATATTCAACTCCATATATAGTAAATAAAACTTTACCTCTTTTAGATGCTAATTTTTCTGTTGTGAATCCTTATATTCTCATAGATATCGGTGGAGCAACTACAGATATTCACTATTCAAAAGATTTAGTCGATGACAATATTGTGACTCAGAATGAGTATGATAGATTGGTATTTAAAAAGCTTGGTGTTTATAAGTCAAAAGAGTCTCTGATATTTGCAGCGCAGAGCAATGAGTTTACCTACGAGCTTCTTACACATCTAAAAGTTACGGAGAATATCTTTGAAGAGAGCGGTACAAAGGCTCTTAAAGTGCTCATGCAACTGGCAATTTTCTTGGTTCTATGTAAAATGTCACACTATAAAAAAGCCTATATCAACCTAAAACTTCTCTCTATTAACTCAATTGTTTTAACAGGTGGAATCACAAAAGTTTTAGCTGATGAGGAGATAGAGGATATAATCTCTTTCTTTTACACGAAGATACTAAATTCAAACCACAATCCGACAGTTGTAATGGACAAAAATTACGATATCTGGACACTTGGAGCAAAAGGAAACTAACATGTCAATAAACTGCATTAGAACACTAATTGAAGACTCTGCATTAACACATCCTGATAAAACAGCTTTGATGTTTAATGAAAAAAGTATTAGCTATAGTGAACTCTTTACTCGCGTTAATCAAGTGGCCTATTACTTAAAAGAGTTAGACCTTCCAAAAGATTCAAGAATTGGAATTTACTCTAACAAAGGTATCGAGCAAGTTATTGCTATTCTTGCTATTTTGTCAACAGATTATATTTTAGTTCCCCTGACAAAACTTCTAAAACCAGAGCAAGTTGAGTACATTATAAATGACTGTGATATAAAATGTATAATAACTGATAAGTTAAAACTAGAGAGCATAGAAGAGATAGAATTTGATGGTCATATTATTTCGTATGAAACGTCTGAGAAGGAAATACCTTCATTTAAGGAAATCTATAAATATTATAACAAACCTTACTCTTGTGATATAAGTGGACACTCAAACGCAGTAATAACTTACTCTTTTGGAGTTAGTGGAACACCAAAAGGTATCGTTATTTCACATCGTAATCTTATAAATTCTGCTCGTGTTGCAGCGCAGTATTTGAAGATACACGAGAGTGATGTTATCTCTGGTTTACTAATTTTTAATCTTGATTATGGGCTCAATCAGATTTTTACAAGCCTTTATAAAAAAGCAACTCTAGCTCTTCATAGATTTATACTTCCTGAGGACTTTTTAAATCATCTTATTGATGATAAAGTAACTGTTATTCCTCTGATGCCTATAAATATAACTCAAATATTTGATGAAGATATGCACCGTATACCAAGCGCAGAACTGTTTGCAAATGTAAAAACTATAACATCCTCTGGTGGAAATGTAACTAAAAAGATGATTCAAGATTGTAAAAATCTCTTTGGTAATGCTGCGTTTTACTCTATGCATGGACTTACAGAAGCATTTCGCTCAACTTACTTAGATCCAAGCCAGATAGAAATTAGACCAGACTCTATTGGAAAAGCTATTCCTGATGTTGAACTCTATGTTATCAATGACGAGGGAAAAGAGTGTGCTGTACGTGAGGTAGGGGAGTTGATTCACAGAGGTGGATATATTTACAGAGGTTTTTGGAACGCTCCTGAACAAAATTCGCAGAGGTTTAAATCAATCCAAATCTTAAAAGATGTTATCAACCTTGAAGGGCAACTTAATGATGAGTTAGTAGTTGCGAGTGGGGATTATGTATATAAAGATGAAGAGGGTTATTTCTATTTCGTCTCACGTCACGATGATATGATTAAAACAAGAGGTTTTAGAGTCTCTCCTTTTGAGATAGAATCAGTTGTATCAAAAAATATACCGTTAATTGAAGCTTGTGCAGTCTTTTCTGTACAAAACGAACTAATAGAAGAGGAAATCATTATGGTTTACTCATCTAAAAGTGAGATACCTGTAAATGAGATACTTTTTGAACTTAAAAAGCATCTGGCTTCTTACATGATTCCAACTAGAATCATATATAAAAAATCGCTTCCTTTAGTTCAAAGTGACAAAAATCAGATAAATAAAAATGAGTTAAAAAAAGAGCTATTAAAATAGAGTAGGTTGCGCTAAGTGAGGCAATGGCTTACTTAGTATAGACTTATCCACCCCTACAATAAGAGCAAAGTGAAAGCTATTATTTTTTAGTATCTCTTTTATTTCATTTTTGTTCTTATATGTAAAAACATTCTTATCATCATTATATGCATCAGCATCTTGAAATGGAAGAATAAATATAATATTAGCCCAGTTAGCTTGCTTTTGTAAAAACTCTATCTCAGCGTCAATTAGCTCTGTTGTAGACTCAAAAATTAGAACCTTATCACTTGTACCAAACTCTTTTATTTCAAAGTTTTTATTTGTAAATACAGGCTCAAAGTGGTCTATTGATGTGAACTTTCTCAGACGAAAATTTATCTTTAAAGTTTTAAAGAGATGTAGAAGCTCTTCAAGATATGGCATGAAAAATGGAGAAATAAGCTGTCTCTCATAAAAGACATTGTCATAGATAAATGAAGTTTCAAATAGGGTTTGCTCTATTATATTTATAGGTTCTATGGATGTTCTAGTGATTGATTTTACATCTGTAAATATCTCTCTTGGCGTGAGAGCAGGGCTAAAAAGAACTGTGCTAGAGTTTGGTAAATCCCACAGAGTTTTAACTATGGATTTTATGTCGCCATTTAAAGCTATAAAGTTTGGCTCGCTCATAACCTGAAGAGCTAGCTTTAAAACTATTTTATTACACTCATATATAGTTATCTCTTTATCTATGAGTTTAAAACGCAGTAGTCTCTGTAGAGCGTCATTAATATCTTCTACTTTAATCCAAGCAATCTCACGATCACTAATCTGAGTAGGTTTATCAAACAAAACACCGTAGGCACCATTTAAAACGGCACACTCTATTTCCTCTTCATCAAAAGCAATAAAGAGATCTCCTCTTTTTACTCTTGTGGCATTAAAAACAATATTCTCAAAAGTTTTTACAAATGGTTCATTGATTACTTTACCATGTGTAAGTGCAAGGACGTTTTCAAGTCTCATCCAATAGGTGTGCCTGCCTTTTTAGGTTTCTCCGGCCTAACTAAACAAAGACCATCTTCATCCTTAGCAGCAAGAAGCATTCCTTCTGACATCATTCCCATTAGTTTTGCAGGTTTTAGGTTTGCAACAACACAAACTTGAGTGTTTAGAAGTGATTCAGCGCTATAAAACTCTTTTATTCCTGCGACAACTTGTCTTGGTTTATCTTCACCTAAATCAACTTGTAGTTTTAAAAGCTTTTTACTTTTAGGAACTTCCTCTGCTTCAACAACAACACCGATTTTTAGAGAAGTTTCAAAGAATTGACCAATCTCTATTAGGTTATCGTCCTCTTTTGTAGCGTTAAGCTCTTCTTTCATTTTATCATTTGGCTTGTCATCAGGCATTGCTTTTGGTGCTTCTTCCATCAATGGCTCTTCAACACGAGGAAAAAGAGGTGGAACTTTTTTGATATTAAATACTTTCAATAGGTTTTTCCCTAAAACTAGGTCTTTGTAGCTATCATTATTTATCTCAAAGTTAAGCGCATCAGCAATTATATTGGTAGTTTTAGGCATAACAGGGTGAAGCATTACAGCAGCTTTTGCTAAAATATTAGCCACTAATGCAACAGTTGCCAGTGCTTCATCTTTTTTATCTTCTTTCATTTTTGCCCAAGGCTCATAGCTTGTAATCGCTACATTTCCTATTGCAAATAGTTTCCATAATTCTTCAAGATATCTATGTGTTTGCATATTTTGCATAAATCCATCAAGATTGCCAAGTGCTTCATTCATCTCACTTAACTCTTTAGCGTGATATTTCTCCACATCAACACTATCTATCTCAAAATCAGAGTATTTACCACTCATACCGATGATACGATTAAGAAGGTTACCAAGGTCATTGCTAAGCTCAGAGTTAATTCTATCTATAAATGCACGCTGAGAGAAATCACCATCTTGACCAAAAGGAACTTCTCTAAGCATAAAGTATCTTAAATTTTCAGCGCCATAAGCATCCGCAACCTCTTTAGGGGAGATAACATTACCTTTAGACTTACTCATTTTCTCTCCATCTCTAGTCCACCAACCATGAACACCGATATGTTCAGGAAGAGGCATATCAAGACTCATTAGAAATGCTGGCCAATAAATAGCATGAAACCTTAAAATATCTTTACCAAGAACATGCATACTTGCAGGCCAATAGTTCATATTTGCATCATCTTTGCCATAACCTAAAGCTGTTACATAGTTCATTAGAGCATCAAGCCAAACATACATAACGTGTTTATCATCATTTAGACTCTCAGGCATCTTAACGCCCCATTTAAAAGATGTTCTTGTTACAGAAAGATCACGAAGTCCACCTTTTACAAAGTTAATAACTTCATTTGCACGTGAGCGAGGGAGGATGAAGTCAGGATTTTCTGCATAGTGTGCTAAAAGTCTATCTTCATATTTTGATAGTTTGAAGAAATAACTTTCCTCTTTGATAATACTAGTGCTTCTTCCACAGTCAGGGCAAAACTCACCATCTTCGAGCTGCGTTTCAGGAAAGAAAGTTTCGCAACTAACACAGTAGTGACCTTCATAGAAATCTTTGTAAATATCACCCTTTGCATACATAACTTCAAAAGCTTTTTGAACACCGCGTTTATGGTCTTCATCAGTAGTACGGATAAATTTGTCATAACTGATTTCAAACTCATCCCATAAAGTTTTAAAAGTTCCACTAATCTCATCAGCAAACTCTTGAGTAGGCTTACCAGCTTTTTTTGCTGACTCTTCTATCTTCTGACCATGCTCATCTGTTCCAGTTAAAAAGTAAGTATCATTACCTTTTAATCTTTCATACCTAGCCATAGTATCAGCTATAAAAGTAGTGTAAGCGTGCCCAATATGAGCCTCTCCGTTAACATAGTATATCGGTGTTGTTATATATTTACTCAAATCATTATCCTCTTTAAAATTCAAATCCACCAGTATCGCCTTTTGACATACTGTTGTATACTGCTTTCACGTATTCGTCTCTAAGCTCACAAGTTAGATAGCTCTCACAAATACTACAGCTCTTCATACCTTTTTCATCTTGACACTTTTGAAGCTTTATAATCATCTCATCGAGATATACTTCAAACTTATCTTTTGTTTCGTTATGCATTTTTTTTGTAAACTTCTTTTACTCTTGCTATTTCGTAGTTTGAACCAAAGAAACATACTGCTGTATCGTGAATATGCGCATGACCTAGTGTCATAAGATCATTTTTACCGTCTATTGCGCCACCACCTGATTTTTCATAAATAAATGCAAAAGGAAATACTTCAAACAGACGTCTAAGTTTTCCCTCTGGCTTATCAGAAGTTCCTGGATAGCTAAATAGTCCACCACCCTTAAGAAGGATTTGGTGTAGGTCTGGAACCATGCCGCCAGAGTATCTAAGACGATAACCCTCTGCAAAAAAGCTATCAACTAACTCTTTGTGATAGGGTGCCCAGTTTTGCTGTGTTCCACCAGGTGCGTTTAGTTTCCCTTTTTCATTAAGGCGAACCTCTTTAACAAACTCAAACTCACCAGCTTGAAGAAGGTAAAGTTTAGTTTTATTCTCTGCAAATACCATTTCAACGCGCGGTCCATAAACTACATAACATGAAGCAACCATTTTTGAAGAACCAAATTCACCTTCATAGATACCAAAGATAGAACCAACACTTAGATTTACATCCACTAAAGATGAACCATCAAGGGGATCATAAGCGATAAAATACTTACCATCTTTGTGCATTAACTCTTCATGTTCTTTCTCTTCACTTGCAATAGTATGAATAGAAGCAACTCTTGAGAACTCTTCTTCGATAATCATATCGCATTTAATATCGAGTTGAAGTTGCGTTTCACCTGAACTGTTTTCTTGGTTTGAATAACCAAAATCTTTAATATCTATAGCATCTTTAATTCTAATTGCACTTCTTTGAATCGCGTCAAATATATCTCTCATGTAAGTCCTTAGTCATAAATAACCCCAACTTCAGCAATAAGTAAATAGTTCTAGTGCTAGGCAGATTCATGAAGAACTAGTTTATCTAATTCAAATAAATCTAACGACGCAATAGGACTATTTACTTATCGCCCGAAGGGAAGTTTAAAAAGAGGGCTACTGCTTCGTTGAAAATCCTTGAAGCTATTTATAGCTCCTTTGAATCTTCGCCTTGCATTAGCCCTCTTTTTAAGCTTCTGAAGTTGGGGTTATTTATGACTAAGGACTTAGACTTCCTTCGCGTTTTGTAGTATCCATGAAATAACTTCATCTGGATTATTTAAATCTAAAATATCAACACCGTTTGGCATATCGTAATCACTTGTATTTACTGTTTCATCTATTGCTAAAGCATCCATGAATGGAAAATAGTCTTTATCAAGAGAGTCTCTAAAAACACTGATACGCGGTAGTGGAAGATTTTTTAAACCCTCTACAAGTAAAATATCAAACTTATCAAAAAGTCTAATCATCTCATCTATATCTTTGTTCTTTTTAGAAAACAGTGTTGTGCGGTTAGGGGAGGTTACAATAACCTCTGCACCAGTATCGCTAAACTTGTAACTATCTTTTCCAACAACATCGAATCTAGCCTTATCACCTGGGTCGTGCTTGATGATTGCCACTTCTTTTTTATGCTCATTTATGAGTTTTCTGGCCACTTTTAAAATTAGTGTAGTTTTACCACTATTTGAAGGACCTGTAAACGCAACTGCTAATCTTTTGTTCAAATTCAACTCTACTTCTTAAAATTTATTAGATTATACAAAAGAAGTGTTTAATAAGATATAATTCTCTCATAATTATGAGGAAGAAAATGAAAACTTTTACAATTATTTTAACTTTTTTAGTACTAATTTCTGGATGTGCAAGTAAAAATGCTTTTGAAAGATTTGATATGAGTAAAGAGCAAGAATTAGGTGAAGATGCTCTGCAAAGATCTAAGGTAAAATTTGGAGACAAGGTGAACGGAATTGTTTCGACTATTTATCTGAATTTTGTTTCTCCCCAGACGTATAATGATGGAGAGTATTTTTATGTTTATACGTATGTGAAAAATAAAAATTATGAATTTCGTTTTTTATTAAATGATAAAGAGCCTGTAAGCGTAAAAGAACTTCCATCAACAAATGAATTTACTGAATTAACTCATATAAGCAATGAGTGGAGTAAGTACTATTTAGTGAAGTTCCCTAAGCAGGATGATATGCTTAACTTTGTGTACGAAAACGGTCCGTACTCTTCGGATATTTTAAAGTTTGAAAAAGATGAATAATAGAAACATCTTCGCCTAATATTTTTTTATACATCACGTAGTTTGCTAAAACTTTTTTTCCATACTCTCGACTCTCTCGATTTGACATAAGTTCCATACTGAGATACGGTTCATACTCTTTATCTGAGAATGTACCTGTTCGGAGATGTCTTCTTAAAAACCCCATGCCACCATTGTAAGCATAAGCCATAAATAGCGGATGATAGAGAGATTTTTTCATCCACTCTATATGTTTTATTGCGTATTTTAGGTTTGTCTTAGGACTAAACATATCCTCATAATCAATCTCTTCTTTCATATCTTTAGCCATAGCGTCTACTAAAAATGGCATCATCTGCATAAGACCAAGAGCAAAAGAACGAGATAGGGCAGATGGCACAAAGGCACTCTCTTGACGCATTATTGCGTAGACAAGTGCTTTATCATCACTAGATATATCTTTGAGGTACTCTTCATAGGGCATAATGTATCCATGCATTTTATGAGAATAAGCTTTTTGTATGATGATTGATTGAACTGGAAGCATGCATTTTTGTTTATATTGCGAGGCAAGACCAAATAGCTCTTTTTTTGGAGTATCTTTGATTTGTGAGCGTAAAACATCCCACTCAAACGGGTCTTGAAGATTGATTTTCGTTTTAGAGTTCATTATCTCCAAAGATGAGTAATAGTTTTCCACATCAATAGACATCATCTCGTGAGCATAAAGAGTGTATATGTTAATATCCATACTTAAAAGTAGATTCTCTAAATATTTTTTATCTTTTGAAACTTTATATAGCCAAAAACTAGCCTTATCTTTATCTATGGAATATTTTGTGTGAGAGTAAGTTTGCTTAAGATGCTTTATTGCAGCTGTTTTATTGTTAAATTTTAGTTGATGTAGTGCTAAAATAAAATTGTCCGAAGCGCTGAGCTTCTTTGGATTTATGTTTAAAAGAGATGTTTGAAGATTATTTAAACTCTTATCCCTGGTAGTTATTTTAATAAACTGAGCCATTCTTTTGGATGAGGCAAGGTAGTTAATAAACTCTTTATCTAGATTTATATTTAAATTTTTTCTACGATGGGAAGCTGTGGTTTGGATGAACATCTTTAATACTGTATCTGCAGAATATTTCTTGTAAGACTCAGCAGAGTGGGGTTCACTTTGTATTTTTAACAACTCTATAAAATTTTCAGATTCTACTTTTTTTGCTAGTTTTTCTCTCTGTGTATTTGTCATTTTTAAAGTTTTATAAGAGCTCAGAGCTAATTTAAAACACTCTTTATCATCAATACTAAAGAGATCTTTTTTACTTCTGCATAATTTTTTATAATCTGGTTGCGCATTATTGCTGCGTTTTAAATATTCTCTTTTGAGCTTATAATTTTTACCGGTTGCTTGAGTATAAGCTCTGTCTGCTTCTTTATCTGTAATGTCTTGTTTTAAAAATTGCCATATAAGGAAATCTTTTGCTCTACATGTAGGTTTTGATGTTATCTCTTTGAGGGTTATCTCAGCGTTTACATAAGCTGAGATAAGAAGTAATAAAACTAGATTTTTGAGCATTAATTAAATGGCATTAAGCATAGAGCTAAGTATAACTATGAGGACTTGTAGTCCTATGATTATAATAAGTGGTGCTAAATCTAAACCATTAAAGTCAGTTCTAACAAACTTTTTAAGATATGCATACGCAGGCTTGGTAATTCTATACAGGAACTGCACTATAGGATTAAATGGGTCTGGATTTACAAAGCTTAGAAGTGCCGTAATAATAAGAACCCAAATATAGATATTTATAATACCTATAAAAATCCCGCCAAGGCCTTGAACTATTTCCATTAACATACTCATTTAACTATTTCTCCAATGTAATTTTTAAGATATTTATATATCTCAGCAATATCTGGACCATTCTGAGCATTTGTAAGTAAAATACGCAAAGGTTTAGAAAAATTTTCACCTTTGAGTCCAGACTCTTTCATAATATAGTTTTTAAAGTCATCATACTCATCAAAGTAGGGTGCACTTTTAATGGCCTCTGTCATTAAGGTAGTCTGCTCTTTAATGTCTTTAGGTACATGTCTCTCACAAAAAATAGGAGCTATTTTACTCTTTAACTCTTTTGTGGTTCCCGCTTCTTCAAGATAAATACGAGCAAGTTCGCCAATCTCTGCATCAGCAAAACCAACATAACGAGAAAGCTCTTTAGCATCCATAGCTTTTAAGTGTTCTGTGTTTATATGTTTTAGCATATCGATATCAAAGTGAGTAGGGCTTTTTAATATCTTATCAAGAGAAAACCACTCTATTGCATCTTTCATATTGAAAATCTCTCGAGGAGTCTTGTTTCCCAGAAAAATAAGATAGTTTGCGATAGCTGCAGGAAGGTAACCCTCTCCTAGGAGCCATTTAACACTAGTGTTATCATCGAGAATACTTGGTACGTGAGCATATTCAATCTTCTTGTCATAATCAAGGGAGTTTCTTATATGCTCTTGTTTTGGCGTGCTATTCACATGGTCTTCACTACGAATAACAATAGAGATATCACTAAGCATATCATCAACAGCACAAGAGAAGTCATATGTTGGAGTTTTGTCTTGACTCATGATTATAAAACTATCAACTTCATCAGGCTTAAAGCTTACATCACCTTTTATAAGGTCTTTGATAACTATAGTATTCTCAGGTCTTTTGATTCTGATAGTAAATGGGCTTGTATTATCAATAACAAGTTCAGGGTGCAAGTTTCTACAAGCATCATCGTATTTATAAGCTTCTTTAGCCTTTTTAGCTTCCTCATGTTTCTTCTCTAACCAATTAGGGGAGCAAAAGCAGCTAAATGCTTTTTTCTCATGCATAAGCTGAAGAGCCATAGCTGTGTGAAAACGAATATTTTGACTTTGATAGATTACTTGAGAGTACTCAATACCAAATAAGCCAAGTAGGTCCAAAATCTCTTTGTCTTTATCCTCTATATTGCGTTCTTTATCTGTATCTTCGATTCTAACTATTAGATCTTCATTTCTCTGTTTAGAAGTTATGTAGTTAAATATAGCAACTCTAAGGTCACCTATATGCATATCACCAGTTGGACTAGGTGCAAATCTTAGCATGATAATTCCTAAAAATAATTTTTGTGATTTTAGCTAAATAAAGATTAATAATAAATTTGTTTTTGATTGTTTGTATAAAGTGTAAGTGGTGACCCCGAGGAGAATTGAACTCCTGTAACATGGATGAAAACCATGGATCCTAACCGCTAGACGACGGGGCCACTTAAAATAAATAGTTACGTTTTGTAACTGAGCCGAAATTATATAGATTTTATTCTTAATAAATCATAAAATCTATATAAAAATCTAAAAAATACTACTCGTAAAAACTACGAAGCGCTCTAATAATTACTGCATTTTTAGAAATACTTTCTGCTTTAGCATTAGAGTTAACTACTTCATAAAGATCTAAAGGAAGAGAGATAGAGAATGTCTTTGTCTCAATCTTTTTCTTTTTAGTAATCATAGAAACAACACTAGTGAGTAGTTCAATGATTTTCTTAGTATCAATAGGTTTTTGAATAAAACTGTTTACACCAACTTCGATAGACTCAGAGATCTTCTCAATATCGTTACTCGCAGAGATAACAATAATAATTTGAGTAGGGTTAAGTTTACGAATTTGACGAGAAAGTTCTATTCCGTCCATTCCTGACATTACAATGTCAACAAAAACAACATCTGGAGCGTTCTTTTCGTAAGCCGCAAGAGCCTCTTCACCATTAAAGCATGAAGCTACATCTGAAAAGAAGTTTTTAAATGTAGAGCTTAGAAGCTCATTTGTCACTTTTTCATCTTCTACTACCATCGCAGTAAGTTTTTTAGTCTGTTCTGTTAATTGAACTAAATCTATATTTCCCATGTCTGATTCCTATTTGTATTTAATATTGTGAAATTATAGCATTATATTCTTTAATAAACATAACATAAACAAACAATAACGAAACTACCCTCGAATTTTAAATTTTTCCAACCATTCAACATCAGATTCTTTATTATCTTCTTTTTGATTTAACAGAGAATCAATAATACTGATTAGAGTGTCTTGATCCATAAACTCAAGAAGAGCAGGGTTTATATCTGTCTTTGCGACACCATCATAGGTGTTTAAAAGGTTCTGTATATCTTCAATTAACTGTGCTTTTGTGCTCATTATTAAATACTCCAAAGTTTTACAAGGTGCCTATATAGCGATTCATACTATATAATATACTATATAGTAAATAAAAATCTTTACGTACTATATACAAATATAGATTATAGGAGTATTAGAAAGGTTTAAAGTCTGACTTGCGCAGATACGGGATATCGTATATACCTATTGGTTAACATAATGTAAATTCTCTTGAAAATAATAATGCAAGTATGGAACTGCTCTACTATGTTTATATACCTTAAAAGATATTAGCGGTCACATTTATTTGGTGTTAGGCAATTTATAATATGCAGCACACCATCCATTTGGATCAATAATACCCTCTACCATTCTGCATTCATTTTTATCTTTAATAAAATGCATACATTCAAGACAGGTCTTACCGTCTTTTGGTGTCTCTTGATACTTATACTGGGGCTTAGTCCCTTTAGCATATAAAGCAGTTGTGCTAAATGTAGCTAAGCCTAAAACGGCCATATATCTTAGAAAAACTCTTCTAGATAAATCTTTCATAACAACTCCTAAAATAAAAAATTTCTATTTTAATTCTACCTATATTATAAGATTATTTTATTAATGTTAATTAATTTCTATCAATTAGCTCCACTCTTCAAGTTTTACATAGCTTACTTTCTTAAGCCTGTATTGCCAGTATTATGTAGTGTTGAGTAAATTATTTTTATATCACTTGCGGCTACCGCTGAAAATTAGTCCCTGCAATAGGGGTTTGAAGAAGATAGGTACAACTGTAAGCCGAGTTTTGTCTAGATAGTATTAATCTACTACACTATTTACATAGTATCTCTAGCGAAACAGTCGCAATGTAAGACGCTGACCATCTGTTTCTTGCTGCCATGTTGGGTTTACAAGCTCTCTATGTCGCCATAAAGACTGGTGGTCTCTTACACACACCTTTTCACCTTTACTACGTTAAAACGCAGAAGTCTAATCTCTGTTGCACTTTCCCTCGTATTACTACGGCCATTCGTTAAATGGAACACTGTCTTACAGCAGCTCGGACTTTCCTCTTGAACCAGTCAAGTCACTATCTGTTGTACCTGTGGAATTCTACTCAATTAATCCTTTATCCAGCTTTTTTTACTTAATGAACACTTGTTCATACTCTATCTTAATTATATGAACAACTGTTCTTTTTACATAAGTTTAAATTAACAACTGTTCATATATAATACTTACAATATTAACAAACATTCATATATGAAAAGGACTCCAAATGCCTACTATAACGACATCTACTAAACGTACAGGAACGAAAGATAAGATACTAAAAGTGTCAACCACCCTATTCTCAGAGCTTGGTTATAAGGGCACAAGCGTTAGAAAAATAGCCTCTGGAGTAGGAATTAGAGAGAGTGCTATCTATAATCATTACAAAAGTAAAGAAGAGATATTTTTAGAAGTTGCAAAAGGAATATTCTCTTCACCCTTCTCTATTAGTGATGAAGAAGTTAAAGATTTAGCTAGTAGAGGGAAGCCTTTTTTACAGAAGTTTACAATGCAGTATAAGATGCTCACCTTTGATAAGAGCAACGAAAGTATGTTTAGACTACTCATGATAGAGCTACTGCAAAACAGAGAGCTTAGAGAGCAGTTTATGAGTGAATTTCACGATAAGAATATAAAAGTATTGTCTGAAGGCTTCTTTATAATGATGCAGAACTCTCTGATACGCTCTAGCGATCCTATGATGGTCTCTTATGAGTTTCTATCCACCCTATTCTATATGAGGCTTCAAGTTACACTAATGAGGTTTGATTCATTATCTACTAATTCTCTTTCTACTCAGTTTGAAAAGCACGTTGACTTCTTCTGGGAAAGTATAAAAGTATAATATTTAATATCATACTATTTAATATTAAATAAAGTATCAAAAAAAAGCAACCCATTACAGGTTGCTTTTTAAAATAACACTTATTTAGCCATAGCTTCTTTAGCGTATTTTTCACCAAGATCATAAGCAACTATATTTACATCATGAACTTTAGCAGGTACTTTTGAAAGCATTGTTGCAATCAAAGTCTCTTTGTCGATAGCATCCATCATTGTATTAGCAATTGCAAGAGCAACAACCGATTGTGTAATAACATTACCAACCTCTTCTTTTGCAATAGTAATAATTGGAATCTCATGGATATTCCATGTTTTTCTATCTTCATCAGTTGGGTGAACAAGGTTTGGATCAATTACAATTGTTCCACCAGGCTTCACACCATCTTTAAAAAGTTTATAACTCATTTCTGCAACTGAAAGCATGAAACCAATCTCACCATCATTTGCATAGGGATAATAAATCTCTTCACTATCAAGCTGAATATCAACAACAGTTGGTCCACCACGAACTTGTGATGTATATGTTGCTGTTTTTAGTCCATGACCACCAGATTTAATCTTTGCAGCTGCAAAAATCTCACCAGCAAGAAGAACACCTTGACCACCAACACCAGTAAATCTCATTAATGTTTTAGTATCACTCATTATTCTTCCTTATATTTTTTTAGCAAAATCATCTTGTGTAATTTTTGCACGTTTACCTTGATGAGCATCAATAATGTCTTGGTACATATCACAATATTCACGGACTTCTAGGTCTTGTTTTAGGATACCAACTGGGAATAAGTTTAGTTGCTCTTCTTCTGTCATGGCATCATATTTTTTCTTAGAAGTAGTGATACTATCAATCCACTCTAAGTTTTCCATAGCTGAAACCATTTTATTTTTTCTACCAAGGTTAATGTGACAGTTCGAAAGAACTTCCATCATTGAGAAACCTTTATGTTCCATCGCTTTGATCATTATTTTTTCAAGTTTCTTTGGCTCAAGCATAGTCTCACGTGCAACAAAAGAAGCACCAGCCGCAATAGCTAAATCACAAGTGTCAAAAGTTGGATCAATGTTACCAACTTTTTGAGTCACTGTCCACATACCCTGAGGAGTAGTTGGAGAAGTTTGTGAGTTAGTAAGACCATAGATGAAGTTATTGATAACGATCAGAGTCATGTCAATATTACGACGACAACCATGGATAGTATGATTCCCACCAATAGCAAGTGCATCACCATCTCCGGCAACACAAACAACTAATTTATCAGGATAAACAAGTTTGATACCAGTTGCGTAAGCAACAGTACGACCATGAGTAGTATGTACAGTATTGAAATCTACATAAGAAGAAAATCTTCCTGAACAACCAATTCCTGAAACAACACATACATCATCTTGAGATATACCCATCTTTTCAATTGCTCTTACGAACGCTTTAAGGATAACACCATCACCACAACCCCAACACCATAGTGTTGGCATTTTTTCTAATCTTAAATATTTATCATAATTAAATGCCATTCTATAATTCCTTTACTTTACTAACAATTTCATGTGGAGAAATCGCTCTACCATTAACTTTAAATAGACCTTCAATGTTTAATCTAGAAGATGCACGTTGTACTTCAGCATGGAACTGACCAATATTAAGCTCAACAACTAAAACTTTTTCTATTTTATCTGTATGCTCTTTCATCTTAGCCGCTGGTGAAGGCCAAATTGTAATTGGACGGAAAAGGCCAGCTTTAATACCCTCTTTTCTAAGATGACGAATCGATTCTTTTGCCGCTAGAGAAACAGAACCATAAGCAACAATCATTACTTCAGCATCATCCATCATGAATTCTTCATAAGACTCAACTTCATCTTCATGCATAGCAACTTTATCTTCTAAACGTTGAATAAGTTTACGACAAGTTTCAATTTCCTCAGTTGGGAAACCATTCTTATCATGATGAAGACCCGTAAAGTGGTATCTGTAACCTTCAAACATTGGGTTGAGAACTGCTGGTTCACTTGGACCACATTCATATGGAAAGTACTCTTCAGCAGGACCATCAAATTTTTTACGAGGAACAATTCCAGCTACTACTGCTTCTGCCGTTGGAATGACTGCCTTTCCATGCATGTGACCAATAGTCTCATCTAGTAAAACGATAACTGGTTGCATAAATCTATCTGCAAGGTTAAATGCTCTAACTGTTTCAGTGTAACACTCTTCAAGTGAGCCAGCACATAATGTAATTGATTTGTAATCACCATGAGATGGATTTTTAGACTGAAGAATATCACCTTGAGATACACGAGTAGGAAGACCAGTTGATGGACCACCACGCATAACATTAATACAAACTAAAGGAACTTCTGCCATTTGAGCAAGTCCTAAGTTTTCTGCTTTAAGACTCATACCCGGTCCTGAGGTACCTGTCATTGTTCTAACACCAGCCATACCTGCACCAATAACAGCACAAATAGCACCGATTTCATCTTCCATTTGAATACAAGTACCACCAACTTTTGGTAAAAAGTCAGAAATTTTTTCCATAATTTCACTTGAAGGGGTTAGTGGATAACCACCAAAAAATCGACAACCTGCATCCACTCCTGCTAACGCAGCAAGGTCATTACCTGTAGATATTACTTCTCTTGTCTCCATTATTTAACTCCTTGTTCACTAAGTGACATATAATTGTTTGCAACGATAGCTGCTTGACGCTCTTTAGCATCATCAGTAAGCTTAGCAAAGCTATAACCTGCCGCTTTATACTCTTGCTTGTCTGCTACATAGATAGCAAAATCTGGACATGTAAGTTCACACTCATTACATCCGATACAAGCATCTGGATTATCAATAGAAATCATTGCACCAAGAGTTGATGTTGACTCATATTTCATTCCAAGAACACCTGAAGGACACACTGATACACAGATGTCACACGCTTTACAATTGTCTGTATTTACCCATACTGGTTGATCACCTGGGTTTACCATTGGACTAGCTGCCATTTTTTCTCCTATTATTAAAGTACAAATTTAATTTGTACACTACTCTTTAGATAAATCAAGAGTATCTAAGTATTTATAAGTTTATTCTAAATTGTGCTGTTAGCGCTCCGAAAATGTAACAGATGTTACATTCCGAGGCTCGCACAAAAGTTAAATTACTTACCTAAAACCTTTGCTATTGCTTTGCCAATATCCGCAGGAGAAACAACAACTGTAACGCCAGCAGCTTCTAAAGCTTCCATTTTTTCTTTTGCTGTACCAGCACTACCACTTACGATTGCACCTGCATGACCCATTGTTTTACCTTTAGGAGCAGTTTGACCTGCGATAAATGCAACAACTGGTTTAGTGATCTGCTCTTTGATAAGCTTAGCAGCTTGAATCTCAAGGTCACCACCAATTTCACCAATCATAACGATTGCTTCAGTTTCTGGATCTGCTTCAAACATTGGTAAAATTTGGTTATATGAAAGACCAATGATAGGGTCTCCACCAATACCGATAGCAGTTGTAATACCAAAACCTTCATTACATACTTGGTTAGCACCTTCATAAGTTAATGTACCGCTCTTTGAGATAAGACCTACATTACCTTTTTTGAAAATCATACCAGGCATAATTCCAATTTTACACTCTTCGGCAGTGATAATACCAGGACAGTTTGGCCCAAGTGTTTTCATACCATGCTTAGTAGCGTGAGCTTTAGCCATTTGCATGTCTTTAACCGGAGCACCTTCAGTAATAATTACAGCCAGTTCAATTCCAGCTTCAGCAGCTTCCATCACAGCGTCACCAACGAATGCAGGTGGAACAAAAATCATAGAAACAGTAGCGCCTGTAGTCTTTACAGCTTCACTAACTGTATTGAAAACTGGTTGACCAAGGTGAGTTTGACCACCTTTATTTGGTGTAACACCACCAACTATTTTTGTACCGTATGCTAAACATTGCTCAGCATGGAAAGTACCCTCTTTACCTGTAAAACCTTGAACGATAACTTTTGTATCTTTATTTACTAGAATTGACATTAGTTTCCTTTCGCAGCAGCAACAGCCTTAGCGGCGCCGTCACCTAAATCGTCACCAACAATTAAGTTGGAAATATTTGCATTTTTAAGAATTTCTGCAGCCTCTGGAGCATTTGTTCCATCAAGACGAACGATAACTGGAACGTTAACGTCTGTGATTTTTGTAGCCTCAATAATACCATTAGCGATACGATCACAACGAACGATTCCACCAAAGATGTTTACGAAGATAGCTTTTACTTTAGGATTCTTAAGAATAATTTCAAAACCTTTTGCAACAGTTTCTGCGTTTGCACTACCACCAACGTCTAAGAAGTTAGCTGGAGTTCCACCCATATAATTAATTGTATCCATTGTACCCATCGCAAGACCAGCACCATTTACCATACAACCAATCTCACCATCAAGAGCAACATAAGAAAGACCATACTTAGCAGCTTCTACTTCATCGGCATCTTCTTCAGTTAAATCTCTCATAGCAGCGATTTCTGGTTGACGTCCAAGAGCAGAGTTATCAAAGCCCATCTTTCCATCAAGTGCGATAAACTCACCAGAACCAGTACGAACTAAAGGATTGATTTCAATCATCTCTGCATCATTTTCCATATATAATGTGAAAAGTTTTTGTGCGAAAGAGATAATCTTTTTCTGTTCAGCTTTATCAGTAATACCTAGACCAAAAGCAAGTTGACGGCCATGAAAGCCTTGAAAACCAATAGCTGGATCAACAGCAATTGTAATAATTTTTTCAGGAGTGTTTTCAGCAACATCTTCGATGTTCATTCCACCCTCAGTAGAAGCCATGATTAAAGGCATTTCTAATTTTCTATCAAGAACAACAGAAAGGTAGAACTCATCTTTAATGTCAGCGCCATCTTCGATGTAAAGCTTTTGAACAAGTTTACCCGCAGCATCAGTTTGGTGAGTAACCAAAGTCATACCAAGAATCTCATCAGCAAGTTCTCTAACTTCATCAAGAGTTTTAGCTAGCTTAACACCACCACCTAAACCACGACCACCTGCATGAATTTGAGCTTTAACAACCCAAACAGGGCCACCTAACTCTTTCGCAGCTTTAACTGCAGCATCAACGCTTTGGACCATAATACCTTTAGGTACTGGAACGCCATACTTAGCAAAAACCTGTTTCGCTTGATATTCATGTATATTCATCTGTACTCCTCATAAAATTTATTGTTTTTATTATATCTACTTATTTGTTCAACTTTGCAATACTCACAAAGCTTCTTGACTCACTGCTACGAATCGTAGCAACAAATTTACTTCACTTCGTACTGTTCTCTACCCATTTGATATAAATCGTTACCAAAGGTATCATTTATAACAGTAACTGGAAAATCTTTAACTGTAATTTTTCTTATTGCTTCAGGACCTAATTCTTCATATGCAATAACTTCAGCAGATGTTATTTTTTTACCTAATAGTGCACCAGCGCCACCGGTTGCTCCAAAATAAATCCCACCATATTCTTTACAAGCATCTTTAACTGCTTGGTTTCTTTTTCCCTTACCAATCATCCCTAAGCTACCATTTTTAAGCATAGTTGGAGAATATGAATCCATTCTGTATGAGGTTGTAGGTCCAGCACTTCCAATAGGCTCACCTGGTTTTGGTGGAGTTGGACCAACAAAATATATAATACTACCTTTTAAATCAAAAGGTAATTCCTCCCCTGCTTCTATTAAATCAACTAATTTTTTATGTGCAGCATCACGAGCTGTGAAAATAGTACCATTTAAAAGTACGATATCACCAGCTTTTAATTGTCTTGTATCTTCTTCAGTTAATGGTGTTGTAAGTGTATACGTTTTACTCATAGCTCAATCCTTATATTGTAATATGTGCATGTCTTGAACTATGACACTGAACATTTACAGATACTGGCAATGATGCGATATGGCAAGGATTAGCTTCAATATGAACAGCAAGAACAGTTTCAGTTCCACCCATACCCATAGCTCCAATTCCAAGTTTGTTTAACTCATCTTTGATTTCAGCTTCCATTTCTGCCATTTCTGGGTCTTCGTTAACTGAACCAATTGTTCTAAAAAGTGCGTGTTTAGAAGATATTCCAGCTTTTTCAAAAGTACCGCCAATACCAACACCAACAGTTAATGGAGGACATGGGTTTCCACCAGCATCTGAAATTACTTGTTTAACATATTCAATAATTCCAGCTTTTCCAGCAGCAGGAGGGAACACGGTAGCTCTTGATACATTTTCACTTCCTCCACCTTTTGCAGCATACTCAATATCAATTTGGTTACCAGCAACAATATCAAAGTGAATAATTGCAGGTAGGTTATAGCCAACTTTATCTTTTAAGTTTGCTCTAGAAAATGGCTCACAAGTAGATGCTCTTAAATAAGCATCTATATAACCTTGTTCAGTACCATCATTTATAGCGTCTCTAAGTAATCCACCAATTATTTTACAATCAGCACCAACATTTACAAAAAATACTGCTAAACCAGTATCTTGACACAGTGGTCGTTTTTCATCTTTAGCAATATCGGCGTTTTCAAGTAGCTGTGCTAAAACTTCTTTTGCGACTGGTGATTTTTCTGCATCATGTGCATCTTTTATAGCTTTATATGCATCGTCTGGCAAAACTGTACCACAATGAATAATCATATTTTTAATAGCTGTTACTACATCTTGATATTGTATTTCTCTCATACAAAAGTCTCCCTATTGTTGTTTTCATTAGTCTATCTATATTTGAATAAAAAAAACTTGAATTTTGTTTTAATGATTGGAAGTGTGGTAAAAGTGGGAAGAGAGGGAGTCTGGAAAAGATATCCAGACTTTTAAAAAGTTTTAGTTTTTATGCAAAAAAATCATTTTCTTTGAGGATATTTATACCATCTTGAATGGAATCAACTGAAATTTTAAATTTAGCTGTTGTCTCTTCATCTAATTCAAGTTCAATAATTTTGTGGACACCTTTGCTTCCAAGAACAACAGGTACACCAACTGATATATCTTTGTATCCGTACTCACCATCAAGCATCACTGAAGATGGCATGACAATTCTACTATCGTCAAGCATAGCTTCAACCATAACAGAGATTGCACGACCTGGTGCATAGTAAGCAGAAGTTCCAAGATGTTTAACTATTTCAGCTCCACCATCTTTTGTTCTCTCAATTATACCTATCATATCTTCTTTTGATACTATCTGATTTAAAGGAACTCCACCAACGGCAGAAATTTCTGGCATAGGAATCATATTTTGCCCATGATCTCCAATAAGCATTGCTCTTATTTGCCCAGAGCCATACCCAACGGTTTGGTTTATTTGATAAGCCATTCTAGCACCATCTAATGCTCCAGCCATACCAATAATTCTACTTCTATCCCAGCCAGTTAATTTCTGTACAACATAAGTCATAATGTCTAATGGATTTGATACACAAAGAATAATTGCATTTGGAGAATATTTTACAATATTTCCAACTACATCTTTCATGATTTTTGCATTTATCATAAGTAAATCTGCTCGTGTCATTTCACTTCTACGAGGAACGCCTGCAGTGATAACAATAATATCACAGCCTGATAAATCGCTAGCATCCTCTGCTGCTGTTACAATAGTTCCCTTTGGGGCATAACTTGTTGATTGCCCAATATCAATAGCTTTACCTTTTGCAATATCAGCATTTATATCATATAAAACCACTTCATGACAAGCACCAGTCATTGTTAAACTATACGCTGCTGTTGCACCAACAAATCCAGCCCCAACTATTCCTACTTTTCTACCTACCATGTAATCTCCTTTTTATACTTTATATTTTATTTTATTTCAAGACCGAATGTAAATCCGGCATTCACTTTTTCAATTAGCTCTGGCATTATATCCTCATAATCACCAACAATTCCAAAATCTGCATTATGGAAGATTGTTTCTTTCGCATTGTGATTAATTGCTACAATAGTATCAGACTCAACCATGCCAGCAATATGCTGAACGGCGCCACTAACACCTATTGCAACATAAACTTTTGGACGAACAGTTTTACCAGTTTGACCGATTTGTCTTGCATACTCAGAAACACCTTCATCAACCATAACTCTTGAACATGCCCATTCTGCATTAAGACCTTGAGCTTTAAGTGCATCAGCTAAGTCTTTTACCATCTGCATACCATCACTTGTTGTACCTCTACCACCAGCAACAATAATATCAGCATCAAAAAGACCCTGCATACCACCCTCACCTATCACAGTTTCAATGATTTCTGTTACAAAGTCACTTTTAGGTAATTTTGGCTTAAATGGTGTAATCGTACCTTCTCTTTTCTCATCAGGAGTTGGAATAGGAAAGGTACCTGCACGAGCTGTTGAGATTTGAGGACAAACAAAACCTAAAATAGTAGCAAGTTTAGACTCTCCATACGTAGGTCTTCTTGATTCTAAAATCGGAGCATAAACAATTTTTTTCTTTCTATCAAAGTGCTCACCAATCTCTAGTGCAGTACAGTCTGCTGTAACACCACCATTAGTTTTTACGCCAATTCTAGGAGCTAACTCACGACCAGCAGTAGTTGCAGCAAAAAGTGCAATTTCTGGATTTTTGTCTTTAATAACTTGTTCAAAAGTTGTTGCAAAAGGCAAAATTCTATACTCTTGTAGTCTTTTATCATCTACAACGATAACTTCATCAGCACCGTGAGCTATTAACTCTCGCGGTAAATCTCCAAGATCTTTACCAATAATTAAAGTGATAACCTTAGTATCATTTCCAAGATCGTGTGCCAAACTTTTTGCCGGAGTTAAAAGCTCTAATGATGGTCTAGAAATTTGACCGTTTACAACTTCAGCCCACGTTAAAATACCACTAGCACCATTTCTAAAGTCTACGTCTTCAAAACCTTCCGGTCTTTTTTTCGCTTTAGCAGCTTTCTTTTCTTTAACTTCTACGCTATTTTTACCAGCTTTCATGTTCTCAATTAAATTGGCAACCAACTCAGCTTCACCGTGTCCATCTGCCATCTTAGCAGCAGCTCTTTCACTCACTATATTTGCAACTTTTGCAACAATTGTAGGAGAACCACTTAGACCAATTTTCTCATCACTTAAACCAACATCATCAATATTAAATACTGTAACTTCAGCACTTCTTGCTTTTATTGCACCACTTAAAGATGGACGTCTAGGATTAACTCCGGTTGGAGTAAATGAAAGAGTACAAGGAATAGGCAGTTTCATCATCTGGTAACCACCCTCAATAATTCTTTTTGCTGTTATATGTCCATCTTTTAAATCTGCTACTTCAATAAATGTAGCTTGAGGAAGGTTCATGTTTTCTGCAACTTGAGATGGTACGTGAGCAGTGTCTCCATCACTCGTTTGACGACCAGCAACAATGATAAAATCTTCATTAAGACCTTTACCAAAGCCTAAATGCTTAAGCATTGTTGCAATTGCTAAACCTGTTGCATAGGTATCTGAACCACCTAGCCTTCTATCGCTTAAAAGGTATGCTTCATCATATCCCATTGAGATAGCTTTTTTAAGTGACATATCAAAAGATGGTGGTCCCATTGAACAAACTATTAGTTTTGCATCGGGATTATCTATCTTCATTTGAAGTCCAGCCTCAAGTGCATATCCACAATCAATATTGATTATAGATTTTGCTTTTGTTCTGTCCATAAGACCGTCATCACCCATTCTCATCTCTGATGGTAAAGGAACCTGTTTCATTAAACTGATTATTGTTAAAGCCATATTGTATCTCCCTTACATCATGTTATATTGGGGACCGTCACCACCATATGGTGTAGTCCAAGTGATTCCACTGTTAGGTGATTTAATATCACACGTTTTACAGTGAACACAGTTCTCAGCATGTAATCGAAGTGATTTAGAACCACTTTTCTTATCCACATGTAGCTCATAAACTTCAGCAGGACACATCGATGCCTCAGATAAACCATACTCTTCAATATTTGATGATTGAAATTGTTTTTCATCATTTACAACTAAGTGTGGAACTTGAACTTCATCATGCATTGCTTTTGAGTGATAAACAGTTGTAACCTTATCAAATGTAAGTTTCTTATCGTACTCTAGTTTACCAGCGAATCTCTTAGCAAAAGGTTCTCCTGAAAATTCTTTAATTTTTTTAGTCTCACGGTAATCATCTTCAACCTTTGGAACAAAAAAGCAGGTACCTCCAGTAACTAGTTGAATACCCATTTTAAGACCACCAAGAACCATACCTTCTTGCATAACTGCTCTCATATTTCTAACTGGATAGAGTTCTGTGTATATAGAACTATCATTTACCAGTTCTTCATATTTTGAAAGTGAGTTTTTACTAGTATCTCCACTTACTAAAGCTTCAACGGCAGCTGTTGCAGCACAGATACCTGACCTTACAGCTAAATGAACACCTTTAAGTCTTGGAGTTGATAAGAAACCTGCACTGTCACCAACAATCATCATATTATCAGCATAGTATTTTGGTACAGAGTTCCAACCACCTTCAGGAAGTGTTTTTGCTCCAGCTTCTATAATTGAACCACCTTCAAGAATTTTAGATACATAGGGATGAGTTTTCCATACTTGCATAGCAGCATGAACATCAAAAGAAGGATCTTTGTAGTCTAAACCAACAACAAGACCTAAAGCAACTCTATTCTCAGTTAACCCGTAGATAAAACCACCGCCAAATTCTTCTTTATCTTTAAGTGGATAACCAAAAGTATGCTTTACAGTACCGGCTTCAATATTTCCCTCTGGAACTTTCCAAATCTCTTTTACACCAAGTGAGTATATTTGAGGATTTTTACCACCATCTAGATTTAACTTCTCTATAACCGTTTTAACCGCGGAACCTCTAGTCCCTTCAGCAAAAACCGTAATAGCCGCTTCTACAGTTGTACCTTCTTGAAAGTTTTTCTGTTTAATTCCATGATGATCAACACCAGTATCTATAGTTTTTACGCCGATAACTTTGTTCTCACTATCGTAAATCACAGAGTCCACAGAAAAACCAGTATAAATCTCTACACCTCTCTCCTCGGCTAATGTAGCTAAATATCTACAAACTTGAGCAAGTGATGCGATATAGTTTCCGTCATTTGACATGTATGGTGGATGAAATGGTAATGTAAATTCACCTCCATTATCATTTAGTTTTACGGTTACATCATCTCCAACTTTTGAATCAAATGGAATTCCATCAAACTCACCTGTTGTTAATAACTCTCTAAATACCTTAGGCCGTATAACAGCACCAGAAAGTATATGTGAACCAATAGAACTGCCTTTTTCAACAAGCATAATTCTTTTATTTTCACCTTTTTGCTTTAGCTTATCCGCTAATGCAATCGCTGTTGAAAGACCAGCAGGTCCACCACCAACAATAAGTACATCTGTAGAAATAATATTTTCATTATCCATTTAGCGCCCCATAATTTATAAAATCACTTAATTATAAATTTTATATTAAGTATGAGAATAGGTTAACAAAGTTTAAGTTAAATTTAAATTTCATGAGAATTATATAAGAAGATAGTATTTATCTATGTAACTTAATGAAACATTATATAGAGTATTAGAGAAACTAATATATACAAAGAGAAGCTATTAAAATAAAGCTTCTCTCAAAGAATTTAAGATTGAGGCTTATTTCTACTTTGTATCGTCAAAAAAACCATTTGCATAAAGAGCGTCGACCATCTCTTTAACAGATGCAATAGAATTTTTAAATCTAGTTTTTTGTAAGGTTTTTAGAGTCATCTCAATAATTTGTTCTCCTCCACCAGCTCCAATCATTACGGGAACACCACTAACCATGTCACTATAACCATATTCGCCTTTTAGCATAACTGCACATGAGTGAATTTGTTTTGTATCTTTTAGAATTGCGTCAACCATAACGGCAGTTGATTTTGCAGGTGCATAATAAGCTGAACCATCGCCAAGGAGATTTACAATCTGAGCTCCACCATTTCTTGTTTTTTTAACAATCTCACCTATCTCTTCAGAATCAAGCAAATCATCAATTGGAACACCAGCAACTGTAGTAAACTTAGGAAGAGGAACCATAGTATCACCATGACCACCCATAACAGTAGCACGAATCTGTCCTGCTCCATAACCTAGTTTCTCATAGATAAAATGAGCCATTCTTGCAGCATCAAGGATACCAGCCATACCAAGGATTCTTTCTCGTGGAAAGCCTGTGTACTTATGCACAACGTAAGTCATAACATCTAGAGGATTACTTACGACAACTACAATTGCATTTGGAGCATGCTCTTTTATTTCTAGTGCATACATTTTTACAATCTCTGCATTTTTTGTAAGTAGGTCATCTCTACTCATACCTGGAGTTCTTGGAGCACCCGCAGTAATTACAACTATCTCACTTCCCGCGATATCTTCTGGACCTTCAGCGGCTCTCACAATGGTATGTTCTCTTGCTGCATTTGCAGCCTGAGACATATCAAGTGCTTTACCTTTAGCCACATCAATGTTTCTACCACGAAGAACTACTTCATGGCATGAGCCACGCATAGCCAATATAAATGCTACCGTTGATCCAAAATTCCCTGTACCTATAACTGTTACTTTACTTGCCATAAATTCTCTTTAATATTTTATTTTTAGCTAAATTAATATTAGCTAAAAACAAAAAATTAATTATTTAAATATTGGCTCTCAAGATTAACTTGAGAGCCAATAAGTTAAAGACTATATTGCGTCGATAATTGCGTTTAAAGTAGCAGAAGGACGCATTGCCGCAGTCGCTTTAGCTATATCTGGACGGAAGTAACCACCGATATCTTTTGGTGAACCTTCAGAAGCTAAAAGCTCAGAAATGATTTTATCTTCATTTTCTGTCAGTGCTTTTGCAACCGGAGCAAACTTAGCAGCAAGTCCAGCGTCAGCACCTTCAGAAAGTGCCTTAGCCCAGTACTGTGCAACGAAGAAGTGAGATGCTTTATTATCTGGCTCGCCACATTTACGTGAAGGCGCTTTGTTGTTTGAAAGGTAACTATCATTTGCAACATCTAGAGCAGCAGTTAATGCTGTAAGTTTTGCATCTGAGTGTTTAGCACCTAAGAAACGTAAAGACTCAGCCAGTGCCAAGAACTCACCTAGTGAGTCCCAACGAAGGTGACCCTCTTTTAGGAACTGCTCAACATGCTTAGGTGCAGATCCACCAGCACCAGTCTCATAAAGACCACCACCAGCTAATAATGGAACGATAGAAAGCATCTTAGCAGATGTCCCTAGCTCCAAGATTGGGTACATGTCTGTAAGGTGGTCACGAAGTACGTTACCTGTTACAGCGATAGTGTTTTCACCTTTACGAACACGAGCATTTGTGAAACGTGTTGCAGCAGTAACATCCATAAATTGGATGTCAAGACCAGTAGTGTCAAGGTCTGCAAGGTAAGTGTTCGCTTTTTTAATCATCTGGGCATCGTGAGCACGATTAGCATCAAGCCAGAAGATAACAGGTACTTTTTCGATTTGACCACGTTCTACTGCAAGACGAATCCAATCTTTAATTGGGATGTCTTTAGCACGAGAAAGTCTCCAGATATCACCTTTTTCACATTCAAAACTCATAAGAACGCCATCTTCACCAGTTACTGTAACGGTACCTGTTTCTGCAAGTTCGAAAGTTGTTGGGTGAGAACCGTACTCTTCAGCTTTTTGAGCCATAAGACCAACGTTAGCCATTGAACCCATAGTTGTAACATCATACTGACCGTTTTTAACACAGTCTGCTACCATCTCTGCGTGAAACATTGCGTAAGTTGCATCAGGAACAACAGCAACACATTCTACTGCGTCACCTTTGCGGTTCCACTGCTTACCACCTTCACGTACAACAACTGGCATTGAAGCATCAATAATTACGTCGTTAGAAGCGTTGAAGTTAGTTGTACCTTTATCAGAGTCAACCATAGCGATCTCTGGGTTATCAGACTCAACTACTGCTTGGAATGCAGCTTTGATTTCAGCTTCTTTAGCGTGACCAGCGATTTTCTGCTCTAAGTCAGACATACCTTGGTTTGGGTTAACTTTAAGCTCTGCAAATACATCTGCATACTTGTCAAATACTTCTTGGAAGAAAACAGTGAAAGCGTGACCGAACATAATTGGGTCAGAGATTTTCATCATTGTTGCTTTAAGGTGAATAGACCATAAAACACCATTTTTCTTAGCATCTTCAATTGTTTGAGCAATAAAAGTCTTTAGCTTAGCAACTGACATGTATGTACCATCAAGTACTTCTTTGTCTAGTGTATCAATAGTTGCTAAAGTGTTTCCATTTAGAGCGATAGTAACTGATTGAGCTTTGTCAAGAGTTACTGATTTCTCGTTACCGTAAAAATCTCCGTTTCCAGCCATATGTGCGACATATGACTTAGGATTCTCTGGGAACGCTTTAAGACGGTGTGGGTGATTTTGTGCAAACTTCTTAACTGCTGCTGCAGCACGTCTATCTGAGTTACCTTCACGTAGAACAGGATTAACTGCAGAACCTAAACATGTTGAGTATTTAGCTTGTATTGCTTTTTCAGCATCATTCGCTGGATTTTCAGGATACGCAGGAATATCAAAACCTTGACCTTGAAGTTCAGCAATACAATCTTTAAGTTGACCAACAGATGCAGAGATATTTGGAAGTTTGATAATGTTTCCATCTTCTTGAAGAACAACTTCACCTAGTTTAGAAAGTTCATCTTCTGCAAGACCCATTGCTGAAAGAACACGACCTGAAAGTGAGATATCACTAGTAACAACTTCAACGCCTGCTGCTTGAGTAAACGCGTTAACGATAGGTAAAAGCGAGTAAGTCGCTAGGGCTGGTGCTTCGTCAATAACTGACCAAATAATTTTTGACATATATTGTCCTTAGATTAATATTTTATTTCCTATTACAGCAATAGCTCTACGGAAATTTACAAAGTAATAATACCACTAAGATATATAATCCTACCATGAGCTTTTATAAACAAGGAGCTATATTTTAATTTTGTTTCATTTCGTAGCACGCTTAATATTACGTAAGTGTGTAGAATAGTGACGTGTAAAATCGTGTTTCCCTTTTTTTGATTTCATAAAGTAAAGATAGTCTGTTTTTGCAGGAAATATTGCTGCTTTGATTGCATCAAAACTGACATTACAAACTGGTATCTTTGGAACACCAGAATGAATATATGTATTATATATAGAAGTGTCCTCTCGTATGCGTTTTGGCGTGATTTTTATATGTGAATATTTTCCATAATTCAATGTACCGTCCATTTGTAATTTCATACCTTTTTTTATTCTATTATGTATTACAGAACTCACGACCGGCATCTCCTCTGCATTTGCAGATTCTTTCTGAACTACAGAAGCAACTGCTACATAATGAAACCATTTTATCTCATTATAATTTCCAAAAACTTTTATAGAAAACTCTTTCATTTTAGATGCAGAGAGCCTCAACAGAAGTCGAATTATCTCTTTTTCTGTTATTCCAATTGGTAGTTTATAAGTATTTGGAACCAACATTCCCTCTTTAATTTTTGCCTGAGCTTCATACTCATCTTGAAGTTTTTCTCTATCAAGATTTAAGGTGTGAGAGAGTTGATTTAAAAATATGTATGTTGTTTCACCAGGTATGAGAGTTATATCTTGGAGTGCCGCTTTTGCCTTAGTCAGTTTATATAAAAAATCACCCTTTGTACTTTTTGTTTCACCTATATTTATCCATCCACTTTGCGGGGAACCAATGAGTCGTAAAAGTAACGAATCTAGTTTACTAACTTGGTAGTTTTTGGACTGCATTTGTGATATAATCCCATTAATAGAACCCTTTGGTATATAGAGTACTTTTGGCGTTTCAATAGGCTTATTTAGGTAGTACATGAACGATAAAACAGTTATCAATACAATATCAGCAATATACTTTACAATTGTTAGTCTTTTATCTTTCATTTTTTTACTGCTCACTACTATTTTTATTGTTTTACAAAATGGTTTATATATAGATAATATATCAATTCCAAATGTTAATGTAAAACAATTATACATTAAATGGAATGAAAAAATAGACATTTCAGTAAAAGAGATTTCTATTGTAAAAAAAGAATCAAATAGTGATATGGATATTGAACATAAAAATATTGATAAATATCTAAAGAGTTTATCGTTAATTAGTAATTGGTTTGAGAGCATAGTCATTGAAAAAATAAGCCTGAATGACATTAGTGCTTCGTTTAAATACAAAGATGGAAAGAGAGGCTTCATTATAGCTTCGTCTCCAGATTTTCAGTTTAATGGTTCTATCTATTACGAATCGAATTTTTTAAATATGAAAATCAATGCGTTTAAAGACACTAAAAGAAAAATCAACTTAACTGGTAGTCTATTTTTTAATCCTAAAAATATTGAACTTAGCTCAGTTTTTAATCTCAATATTAATAATGATTTAGATGCCAAAGTATTCATTCATACAGACAGAAAACAACTTGATTATAAGTTAGTAGCAAATAAAGAGATAAAAGATTTAACTCACTTAATTGATATAGCAAACTTACCTAAAGAGGTCAGATATTGGGCTCTAGATGCTATTGATATGTCGTGTGCAACTATTGATAGTGTAAATGGATTTATAGAGTTTGAGAAGCTAGGCGAGGCCTACAAAAATATACATATTAAAACAACTTTAAATAAAATGAACTATACCTATGATAGAAAACTCGATGCAATCCATACAGAAAAAACTCTTTTAGAGTTTAAAGATGGAGTGTTATTTATATATCCTAAGGAAGCGTATTCTTACGGTATGTTCCTAGATAAAAGTTGGATTAAAATAGACTTTACAAAAAAAGAAGAGATTCTCACTCTGAACTTACTATTTGATGGCATACTCAACAGAGATATGCTTACAATACTATCTAACTATAAGATAGACCTTCCATTTCTGCAAAGAAAAGGTAAAGTAGCCACAAACCTTACAATTACAGTTAATTTAATAACCATAGATATTGATGCTAAAGGAGACTTTTTTACTAAAAAAGCTAATTTTGACTACCTTGGATTAAATATTGATATATTTGATGCATATATAAAACTTAACAATCATGATGTTGAGATAAATAATATGAAAGCCAAATACAAAGATATTGCTACAGCAGAAGTTGATGTAAGATTTAATGCGAAAATCTCTAAAGGCACTATATTTTTTAGGACTAAATATATCTCTCTCAATAATAGCACATTACTCTTAGATAAAAATCCAATCAATATAGTCTATAATATATCGCCAAATAACGATACTATAAACATAGCAGAGTCAAGATGGAAGTATAATGACTTTATTCTCAACTTAGATAAAATGACTGTGCCTTTTGATTTAGATAAACTTTTAGTAAAGGTACCTCCAACATACTTTGAAATAGATGGAATTACATCAGGCTATATTGCAGGAAATATACCCGTTGACACAATGAGACTAAACCTTAGGGCTGATATATTAAAGTTTAATTATAAAGGTGTTGAATTTTCTCAATCAATTACTCCTATAAATATTTTATACGATGAAACACTAAGAATATCATCAATATCAAATATACTTTTTAATATTGATGGCTCGGAGTATGATTTGAGTGATATAGTAGTGGATATAGGAGCTTATAGTGCTAATCTAAAACATGCTAAATTACTTAGTATAGATGGCCTTATCAGTACAGAGATTGGTGCTTTTTACAATACAAAAAATGGCACGGGGATAGTAGGATTAGAAGATTTAAGTATTCAAGATAATGACAGTCAGTTTTATTCTAAAGATAGACTGATACTTTCTTTTGAATCATTAAATAATTGTATAAATATCTACTCAGAAGAGCTTGATGCAAAGATTATAATTACAAATTCAGGTTGGGATGTTAAACTTAACTCTTTAGCTAAAATAGTAAACAACTCAAAGTTTCTACAAAGGTTTAAGCTAACACAAGGGAAAATAGCACTTCATAAAAAGGGGGATGAAGAGTCAATTCTATTTAATGCAGATATAAAATATCCATACAAGTTACTTGTCCAGAACAATATCCCTGTTAAAAGTTATAAAATAAAAGGAAAAGTTAACTCCAAAAAAGCTTCTATAAATATAAATGAAAATATTAATGTTAAGGTAGATCACAATATTGCCATTAACATTAAACAAAGCGGTATAAATATACCTGAGGTTCTAAATCTCCTAAGAGATATCAACACATCATCCAATAAAAAAGATGGTAAGCATATTTTATTAGATGCATCTAACTCTTACTTATATATAGGGTACAATAGAAAAATCATATCAGACAAGATAAGTCTGCAGTATCAAAATAGTATTACTACTGCGCAGCTAGAGCATAAAAATGGTCATGCAGGATTTAAGCTAGAAAAGAAAAATATCCATTTATATGGGGAAAACTTCAATGATGAATTCATGGACAATCTATTTTCTCTCGCAAAGTTTAAAGATGGAAAGCTAAATTTTTCTATGAATGGAACTATCGATAACTATAATGGCCTTTTCTATATGTCAGACACCACTATAGTCGATTATAAAATGCTAAATAATATCTTAGCGTTTATAAATACAGTGCCCTCTTTAGTTACATTTTCACTACCTGGATACAGTAAGTCTGGATTGAATATTGATAGTGCTTATATGATTTTTAATGCTAGAAATAGTGTTTTTAAAATTTCCGACTTCTTTTTGGATACAAAAGAGATTGATATACTTGGGAGTGGTGTTGCTGATTTAAACAAAGATAAAATTGATGTTACTCTCAATCTAAAAACAGATCTTGGTAGCAGCATATCAAAGATACCATTAGTAGGCTATATACTCTTAGGAGATGATAATACCATATCTACTACAATGAAGATTACCGGCAAACTAACTGATCCAGATGTAAAATCACTTATAGCCAAAGATATTGTCGTAGCACCTATAAATATTGTAACTAGAGCCCTTCTTCTTCCTTATGACTTACTCAAAGCTATAAAAGACACAAACGAGAGCGAATAGCCCTTTGGATTACTCATTTCTTAGTACTGTCAAAATATCCACTTCGCTTGCTTTCTTAGCCGGATAGTACGCCGATGCAACAACAATAACAAAAGCACCAGATACAATCATTAAAAAGTCTTTTAGACTTAAGTCTAGTGGCAATGTTGTTGTTGGGTAGACATCTTTAGGTAATGAGACAATATCAAAAGTACTAAGTATCCATAAACCAGTCATGCCAAATACAATACCAGCAAGAATTCCACCTATACCAATCACAACTCCAAGGTATAGAAAAACTTTTTTAATCTCAGTAGTTGTAGCACCAAGAGACAACAAGAGAGCTATTTCCCCTCTTCTATTCATCACCGTCATCAACAAAGAAGAGATAATATTTATAGCCGCTATGAGAATGATTAGCATCAGGACTATGAAAAGTGAAATTTTTTCTAGTTCAAGCGCAGCAAAGAAATTAAGATTATCTTCCCACCACCCTTTAATAGCCACACTCATAGGAAGAATTTCTTTGATTTTTAAAATATCTTCATGTGGATTCTTTGAAAATATATGTATTCCATCAAATTGGTTAGATGGCAAATGAAGCATTGCTTGCATAGATGCTAAAGTTGTATAACTATACGCTTTATCATAAGCGGTAAGTCCAGAGTCAAAAACCGACTTAACTTTAAAGCGCTTGATTTTTGGAGTGACTGAGAGTCCACCAGGTTCTACTTGAGTAAAAATATACATTAACTTATCATCTTTATACAGATCAAACTCTTCTTTTAAGCTCTTTCCTATAAGAACATCAAACTTTCTGAAAGAGCTATTTTTAATAGCCTCATTCAAAACGCTATTAACTTCTGCTTCATCTTTAAAGTTTACTCCAAATATATATCCACCCTCAAGCTTTGTACTGCTTCTAGCCATAATGGCAGACTGAACATAGGGACTAAATTTAAGATCTGGAAATTTTAATTCTAAATCCATAAGCAGATTTTCATTTACTGAGCCATAAAACTTTGGGACTATTGTAAGGGGGTAGTTCATGATAGTAAGTTTTTTTCTAAACTCTTTATCAAAACCATTCATAAGTGCCATAGCAATAAGTAAAACCATAACACCAAGAGTGATCCCTAAAAACGCAAGTAGTGCAGATAAAAAGATAAAAGGCTGATCTTTATCAAACCTAAGAAACCTTTTTACTAAATAGGGAACTATAGATGTTTTCAAGAAGCAAAAACACCTTTTTTGGGACCGCTTTTTCCACAACATTGTTTATATTTTTTACCGCTACCACAAGGACAAGGGTCATTTCTCGCAATTTTCTTTTCTGAAGCTACCGATTCTTCTGCTGTACTATTAGAGTGGTTAAATATTCTAGCTGCTTCTTTTATCTTCTGTTCTGCTGCTAACTGCTCCGCTATTCTAGCAGCCTCATCTTCTGCAGATTCCATTTTAAACTGAATGATTTGAAGTGTTTTAATAGTGTTAAATTTAATATCATTAATCAACTCACTAAAAAGATTAAAACTCTCTTTTTTGTACTCAACTAAAGGATCTTTTTGATTATAAGCACGAAGCCTAATACCTGTTTTCATTGTATCCATTGAGTAAAGATGCTCTCTCCATGCACTATCTAACTCTTTTAGATAAAACTCTTTTTCTATATCTATGCGAACTTCATTCTCTAAAACACTCATCTTAGTGTCATAAGACTCTTTGAGAGTTGCTATGAGTGCTTCAAGTAACTCTTCATACTCTAAAGATAAGAAAGAGTCGATATCTAAGTCAAAATTAACCTCTTCTTTTAATAATTCAGATATTTTTTTAAGATTAAAATCTTCTCTAGCTCCACCATCAAATACATCAGAAATAATTAAAATATGCTCAACATACTCAGCTCTAATATTATTGATTTTTTCTGAAATATCATACTCTTTACTAAGTAGTTGATTTCTGAACTTATAAACAATTTTTCTCTGCTCATTAGCTACATCATCATACTCAACAATTTGCTTACGGCCTTCATAGTGCATGTTTTCAACTTTTTTCTGAGCTTTTTCAACTGCACGAGTAACCATTTTAGACTCTATGTACTCACCATCTTCAACGCCAAGTCTTTCCATAATAGACTTAATTTTATCAGAACCGAAAATACGAAGTAAGTTATCTTCTAAAGATAAGTAAAACTGCGTAGTACCTGCATCACCTTGACGACCTGAACGACCACGAAGCTGATTATCTATACGACGATTTTCATGTCTCTCTGTACCAACAATGTACAAACCACCAAGAGCTTTCACTTCATCATTTACTTTGATATCAACACCACGACCTGCCATATTTGTAGCGATTGTTACAGCACCCTTAGCACCGGCAGATTTAATAATCTCACCCTCTTGCTCATGATTCTTTGCGTTTAGAACAGTGTGTGCAATTTTTTGAGCCTTAAGTACTTCATGTAAAGCTTCAGATTTTTCAATAGAGGCTGTACCAATAAGAACTGGCTGACCTGTTTTTGAAAGCTTTTTAATTGTATCAATTACTGCAGAAAATTTTTCCTCTTCAGTTTTATAAATAAGGTCATTTAAATCTGCTCTAGTAATTGGAATATTTGTTGGGATTGAAACAACATCAAGATTATAAATCTGAGCAAACTCGGTAGCTTCAGTCTCTGCCGTACCAGTCATACCTGCTAACTTATCATACATTCTAAAGTAATTTTGGAATGTAATATCTGCAAGCGTTTGAGTCTCTTCTTTGACTTCAACACCCTCTTTTGCTTCTAGTGCTTGGTGAAGACCTTCAGAAAAACGACGACCCTCACTTAAACGACCTGTGAATTCATCTACAATTACGACTTCTCCACTATTTACAACATAATCAACATCTTTTTCAAAAAGATAGTTAGCTTTAAGAGCTTGGTCTAACGCGTGAGGAAGAGAAGCATTCTCGGCACTATAAAGGTTTTCAACTTTAAAGAGTTCTTCTGCTTTTGTAATTCCCTCTTCTGTAATTAAAATAACCTTATCTTTCTCATCAACTGTAAAATGGTCATTTTTTGTAAGTTTCATGGCAATTGCATTAGCATCTGAATAATCCTGCATACTTCTGTTAGTAGGACCAGAGATTATAAGAGGTGTTCTAGCTTCATCAATTAAAATAGAATCAACTTCATCGACAATAACAAAACCATGACTTCTTTGAGCCATTTGCTCTACTGAGTAGCTCATATTGTCTCTTAAGTAATCAAAACCAAACTCGTTGTTTGTACCATAAGTAATATCACACTCATAAGCAGCTTTTTTAGCTTCTGCATCATGATTATCTTCTAAAATAGAACCAACACTAAAGCCCAGAAAGTTGTATAAAACACCCATTTCTGTAGCATCTCTAGAAGCAAGATAATCATTTACAGTAACTAAATGTACACCCTTTCCTGTCATTGCATTTAGTACAATTGCAAGAGTTGCCACAAGCGTCTTGCCTTCACCTGTCTTCATCTCTGCAATTCTGCCCTCATGAAGAGCCATACCGCCGATAAGCTGAACATCAAAGTGTCTCATACTTAAAACTCTTTTAGAAGCTTCCCTTGTGATTGCAAAAGAATCTTCTAAGACATCCTTCAAACTTTTCTCTTCACTCATAACACTCTTTTTAAGTTCTAAAAACGCAGCTTTAAGTTCATCATCACTTAATGACTCATATTTACTTTCTAACGCGTTTATATTATTTACTCTTTTAGAATATTTTTTTAATTCACGATCATTTGATGTACCAAAAATCTTACCCATTAGTGCTTGTAGCAATTCTAAACCTTATTTGATCTACTATATAATATACTATATAGTAGCCATTGAAATTGAGGTCATTTTACCATATAAACTATTATTATTTGTATAAAGGAAGGAAATGCTTTTCTTAATTTATAATATTAATTAATATGTAAACAAGTGCTTTGTTATAATAACCACTCAAGGATAAATATGAAATTAATAATAACTTTACAAATAATGTTTTCATTAGCAATCTCTTCAGCCTTAGAAATGAGCTCTTTTGAAGCTGATTTTAGTCAAATAATAACTGATGATAAAGATAAGAAGTTAAGCTATAGCGGCCATATAGTGGCGTCAAAGCCACAATATGCTCTTTGGAGCTATAAGGAACCAGTACGAAAGAGTGTATTTATAACTTCACGCTATGTGACAGTTATAGAACCAGAGATAGAACAAGCAATTATAAGAAAAATAGCATCTGATTTTGATTTTTTCAATATGATAAAAAAAGCTAAAAAAGAGAAAGAGAATATCTATATTGCCACTCTAAATGAGTCAAAATATACAATAAAATTAGAAAATTCTATGGTTAAATCCATCTCATATCTCGATGAATTTGAAAACAGGGTTGATATAATTTTTAGTAATCAGAGTAAGAATAAGATATATTCGCAAGATATTTTTAGAGCAAAAATCCCTGTAGAATACGATGTTATAAGAGACTAAGCTATAGGCCAAACATTCTATTGTTTACAGATTTATCAGTAGAAAAATTCTACTATCTTACATCTAATTAACAATTTTAAAATATATTGAGGTTATAAATGAAGTGGGGACATAAGCTGGACAAGAAGCCCAGTTTATGTTCAATGAAATTAAACTGGTTTAACAGTAATTCCGTATTTAGATTCAGCCGTTTCACGTGCTTCTAGGTGATAACCTTTGATTTCGTTAAAGTTAAGATATTTATAGATTGCATCTTCTTTTCCAGCTATTTTAGCAGGAACAATGTCCATGTACTCTTTTGGTGTTGGGATACGACCAAGTTTTGCACATACAGCAGCAAGCTCTGCAGAACCAAGATAAACTTGAGTACCTTTACCTAAACGGTTATCAAAGTTACGAGTTGAAGTTGAAAAAACAGTAGAGTCAACACGAGCAGAAGCTTGGTTACCCATACATAAAGAACAACCTGGAACTTCAGTGTGAGCTTCAATAGCTTTGTAAACGTCATAGTAACCTTCGTTGATTAGTTGTTGCTCATCCATTCTTGTTGGTGGAACAATCCAAAATTTCTCAACAGCTACACCAGTTTCGCCTCTCATAACTTCACCAGCCGCTCTATAGTGACCGATATTTGTCATACAAGAACCTAAGAACACTTCATGAAGTTCAGTACCAGCAACTTCAGAAAGAAGTTTAACGTTATCTGGATCATTAGGGCAACAAAGAATAGGCTCTGTAATTTCACTCATATTAATTTCAATTACTTCTGCATAATCTGCATTAGCATCTGGTGTCATTAGTGTAGGGTTAGCTAACCAATCTTTCATCTTGTCAATACGACGTTGGATAGTACGAGAATCTTCGTAACCATCTTTAATCATAGACTCTAAAAGAGTTACATTTGATTTTAAGTACTCTTCGATTGGAGCAGTGTTTAAAAGAACTGTACATGCAGCAGCAGAACGCTCAGCAGATGCATCAGAAAGTTCAAAAGCTTGTTCTGCTTTTAAATCAGGTAAGCCTTCGATTTCCATAATACGACCAGCAAAAACATTTATTTTGTTTTTCTTAGGAACTGTTAAAAGACCTTTTTGAATAGCAACGTAAGGAATAGCATTTACAAGGTCACGAAGAGTGATACCTGGTTGCATCTCACCTGTAAACTTAACAAGAACAGACTCAGGCATAGTTAAAGGCATAGAACCAGTAACACCAGCAAATGCAACAATTCCTGATCCACCAGGAAAAGAGATACCAAGAGGGAAACGAGTATGTGAATCCGCACCAGTACCAACAGTATCTGGAAGAACCATTCTATTTAACCAAGAGTGGATAACTCCATCACCAGGACGAAGAGCAACACCTGAACGGTTAGAGATAAAGTCAGGAAGTTTGTGGTGCATAATAACATCAGATGGTTTTGGATATGCCGCTGTGTGACAGAAAGATTGCATAACTAAGTCAGCATTAAAACCAAGTGCTGCAAGCTCTTTAATCTCATCACGAGTCATCGGGCCTGTAGTATCTTGAGAACCAACAGTTGACATCTCAGGCTCTACATACATACCAGGACGAGCACCAGCTATACCAGATGCTTTACCAACCATTTTTTGTGCAAGAGTAAAACCTTTACCATTATCAGCTGGTTGCTCAGCTACTAGGAACATATCAGATGTTCCCATACCTAAAACACCACGAGCTTTAGAAGTTAAACCACGACCAATAATAAGTGGAATACGACCACCCGCACGTACTTCATCAGGAAGAGTGTTAGGGTTTAGTTTGAAAGTTGATACACATTTGCCATCTTTGTGAGCTTCACCTTTAAATGGGTAAATATCTACAACGTCACCAGTATTCATATCAGAAACATCTAGTTCTAATGGTAAGGCACCTGAATCTTCAGAAGTTGCAAAGAAAATTGGAGCGATAATTCCACCAAGAACAACACCGCCAGTACGCTTATTAGGAACACCTGAAATATCTTCACCCATGTGCCACTGAACAGAGTTAATACCTGATTTACGAGAAGAACCAGTACCAACAACATCACCAACGTAAGCGATAGTGTTACCTAACTCTTTAAGTCTAGCGATATCTTGTAATGGTGTCTCCATTGTGTTAACTAATAAAGAGTTTGCGTGTAAAGGAATATCTGAACGAGTGAATGCTTCAGATGCTGGAGACAGGTCATCAGTATTAGTCTCACCCTCTACTTTGAAAACTGTAATAGTAATTTTTTGGGCAAGTTCTGGCTTAGAAGTAAACCAATCAGCATTTGCCCATGAAGTCATAACTTCAGTTGCAGCTGCGTTTCCTGCTTTGTGTAACTCTTCTACATCATTAAATGCATCATAAACAAGAAGTGTATGAGACAGTGCTTCGATTGCAGCAGCTACAACTTTATCGTTGTTTGAGCTTAATGCATCAATAAGTGGCTTAACATTATAGCCACCAAGCATCATTCCAAGTTTTTGTACTGCTTCTTCAGCCGCGATTCCTGCAACAGTTGTATTACCCGCTGCTACGTCATTTAAAAAAGCTGCTTTAACATAAGCTGCATCATCAACACCAGGTGGTACACGATTTGTAAGTAAGTCTAATAATTCTTCTGTACAATCTGCTTTAATTAGTTCAATAACTTCTGCTGTTTGTTCAGCTGTAAGTGGTAATGGTGGAACACCAAGTGTTTCACGCTCTGCAATGTGTGCTTTATAATCTTCCATAAATGCCATAGTTATTCCTGTTAATAAATTTCATAGCATTATATCAAAAGATATATGGTCAATTTTGTCAGTGTTACAAAAGTAAACACAATAAACACGCTTTATTCTCACATTGTATATATTTGTAACATAAAACTAGCCTAAGCTATCAAGGAATATCTTACAAAAGAACTCTTATAACTAAAGTATTGCTTAAAATATATCTGCAAAGCTAAAAAATTATCTAATGTTATATCAAAATTATTTATACTTAAGTATAAACCATCCTATAAAGAATAGCTTAAACGGAAGCTAAACTTTATAGACATTAAAATATTGTTTCATTATTTGAGTATTTTGTAAAAATACTCAGATGATCAAATAAAAAAAGTAATACATTACTG
>Ga0256844_10000061_pt1 | contig 43620 bp, 36 predicted proteins | sample MusselsmetaG_FD_189100 | JGI IMG/M metagenome (GOLD analysis project Ga0256844, IMG submission 189100) | Mussel associated microbial communities from hydrothermal vent at the East Pacific Rise, Pacific Ocean - Mussels | ecosystem: Host-associated > Mollusca > Shell > Unclassified ... | reverse complement strand
AGAACGTGACAATAGCTCATAATCCGGGTTAATAAAATCACAATTGATATAACGCTCATCATATTGCTGAAACTGATTTTTTCGGATCAAGCCCATGGTTGAATTATTAAACATTATAATGGTAATGGGTAATTGATAATTAACTGCCGTCATGATTTCCATACAACACATTTGAAAGCCACCATCACCAATAATAGCAAATACTGGTTTTTGTATGGCAAATCGCGCTCCAATCGCTGCAGGTATCGCATGTCCTAAAGATGAAACACCAGAATTTGGATAGTAACAATTGTCTGCAGAGACCCGAAAAAAGTTTTGCGCAAAAATAATATTATCATCAAACAGCATAATATTTTTTGGAAAATAGTGTTCCAATTGTTGAAAAAAATGAGCCACCAGAGGAAAACGCTGACGTAACTCCAGCATATTTTTCAGCTCACTGTCATCATTACTTGCTTGATACTTCTTCAGCGTCTTAATCAGTTTTTTTGATGCGATTTTTTGGCTATATAATTTCTCTGATAAGTCACTATTAAGCCGCTGTAATACAGTCTTAATGTCACCGAGAATGGCAACATCTGCTTTAAATACTTTTTCTAATTGTTCTATATTATTATCAATTTGTGCTATTTTTTTATTTTTTAATAACTTTTCATTCCACACATAGCTGGTCCGTTCATTAAAACCAGCACCCAAAAAAATGATCAAATCAGCCTGTTCAATAATATAATGATAAGCACCGCCATAAGAAGTTACTCCCAGGCAGCCTAAAGAGAGTGTTGACAGTTCACAGACCACACCCTTGCCTTTAAGGCTTGAGGTCACAGGAATATTCATCATTTCACTTAATTGTGCAACCTGAGACTGAGCACCCGATACAAGACAGCCATTGCCAGCCACGATAATAGGTGCATGAGCATCAACAATTAACTGACTTAGGGCATCTATGGCAATGACATCCGGATATTGTTGTCTCGAGGTCATTTTAATATCATCAAGAATTGTTTCATCGACCATTTCTTTCTGGATATTAAAGGGAAAACTTAATAATACTGGCCCTGAGATGTCACTGAGGAGAATTTTTGCAGCACGATTAAGCACATTGGCCAGATAATCCGTACGTTCAACCAGTTTGCAATAACGGGTAATGCTGCTGAATAAGGCATTTTGATCAATACTACCACCCTCCCCGGAACTTTCCTGCAAACCACCTTTACCAAAAATATGTGTCGGGGTTTCACCGGTAATGATTAATAACGCCTGTTTATCAACATAAGCATTGGCTACACCTGTGATAAGGTTGGTAGCGCCAGGACCCGCAGTACTAATACAGGCTGAAATTTTCCCCGAGGCCCGTGCATAACCCCCGGCCATAAAAGCAGCGCCCTGTTCATGCTTAGCCAGAATACTCTTTATAGTAGAGCCGTATAAGCTATCATAAACGGGCAATATATGTGCTCCGGGCATGCCAAATATATGGTCAATACCAAGGCGTTCCATAAAGCGGACAATCAGTTCACTTACCGTAATTTTCATAGAATATCTGTAAAATTTATACTAGCGATAATTAAAAGACCTTGCATTATATTTTTTTTAAGCAATGACTTCCACAAAAATAATAGCCAATTCCGGCCCCCTCTTGTAAGGTAGGGTACAAAAATAACACTCCTATTGTTAATATGAAGTGGGACAAAAGATGAATATGCTCCAGGTAATAGATTATAGAAGGTGTTCAGTGTGTCTTTTTTGTGGACAATAGTTTGAGCAAAGCGAGTTTAGGAAACAAAAAGAGTACGCTGAGCACCTATGTTAATTGTGATACCTGGCTGGTACGTACGGACTGGTTTACTGAGTAGTTACTATTGATCATCCGTGCTGGATGTATTGTTTAATCGCTGAAAATAATTTAACCAGGCCCAGAACAATGATCCCAAGCACCAGTCCAGTCACTAATTCAGCCACAATGGCAGGTATATTATGCAGGAAGTCATATAAAATAGAGCTATTGTGTACATAAATACCCCCAGCCACTAATAACATGGCTAATGTACCGATGATGCTCAGCAAATAAATCACTCTGGGCAGGGCCTGTACCAGCAGTTCACCTGCATATCTTAACAAGATGCTATTTCCCCCGGCTATTTCTATCATTTTAAAACCAATATCATCCATTCTAACCAGTAATGCCACAATACCGTAAACACCGATGGTAGCCAGCATTGCAATCAATGAAACAACAATTATCCGCACCATCAGAGACTCATCAATGACAGTACTCATTGCAATAATAATGATTTCAATAGAAAGGATAAAATCAGTCAAAATAGCTGATTTTACTTTTTTTGCTTCATATTTCAATAAAGCTTCTGTAGAAAGGTGCTCCATAGGCACAGCAGATGAGTCATTATGAAAGAAATAATCGTAAATTTTTTCTGCACCCTCATAGGCCAGGTACAAACCACCAAGCATCAGAATAGGGATTATAAGCCATGATGCAAAGGCACTTAATAAAAAAACAGCTGGAAGTATAAGCAGTTTATTCTTGAATGAGCCTTTAGAAATAGCCCATAGAACAGGTATTTCCCGGTCAGCGCTAAAGCCTGATGCTTTTTCAGCACCGACAGCCAGATCATCGCCCAGCACCCCGGCTGTTTTTTTTGCCGCGATTTTACTCATGGCTGCCGTGTTATTTAATAGTGATGCAATATCATCAAAAACCGCGAAAAAACCAGCAGACATTGTCCTGACCTCATAAATTAAACTGCAGCAGAGTACACATAGTAATCAACCGGAGAATATGCGTTTAAACTGGCTCAGTTTATCATTAAGAGAGGTACTTTTAATAGTATCTATTAATTCTTTAATATTAAAGGCATGATGCTGCTCATAGACTACTCCCATTTGCGGCATATCAGCCAGGCCTGTCTCACGAGCATGTTCAACAAAGCCCTTATTTCTCCAGAAAAAACCACCCGGCATGGTCGTTGGAATCACCACTACATAAAATAAGGCACGGCCAATAATAGCTGCACTCAATGAAACTACAGCCAGAATAACATAGGCCCATGGTTCCTGATAAGCTGTGAATAATAAACTGCTGCTGATCACTAAGGCTGCCAGCAACAAGCTGTTTCTTAACATATAAGCATAGCCATAAGTTGTGGTTTGCTCATAAAATGAAGCCGCTCCTTCACTTTGTGCAAACTGCAGGCTTTGACGATGCCACCATAAGCCCGCTATTTCAATGATTAAGCCCAGACTGATCACAGCTAATAGCAGCTTACTTAAGCTTGCTGTCAGTTCACCACTCATGCTATTAATCAATACGACATAGAGTGAACCCAGTACCATACCTGTAGCAATAAAAGATGTCGCGGTATTATAGTGGTTCCAGAAAGGTCGGGCTTCGATACGATATAATTTATACATAAAATAGCCCCCAGTAGCCAGACCGATAACAGCCATAAGACCGGCGATAAACTGTAGACTATTAAAAAATAGATTATCGATAAAAGCACATAGAGTGAACAAAAGTAAACCCGCAAAAAACAAACTGACTCCGGCTATTTCCCGACTCACAGGAGAATAACGTAAATTATAAAAACCTCGATAAAATCGCTGAGGCTTACCCAGATGCATATTAAGCTTATATAAACCCATTGTGATCAAACCAAGCAGCATAAGTAAGCCCGGCAAGTAGACATTTGCCGATGATAGCGGCCCCATAATAGAATCTTCATTACTGAAAAAAGCCACAAAGAACCATAAAAATGCCCCCATGACTAATTGGGCACAAAGGGTAAAAGTAATATGAGCATTTTCATGCGAAGTTAATAATTTTTTCAGATTCCACTGACGAATAAAACCCTGTTTAGGGTCAAGTTCAGGCACAAAGGGACTTTCTTCATAGCTGGTTGTCGGTTCATCATTACGATGATATTTAATAGCCGTCTGATCAACCCGGGTCATTTCTCTCTGTGTAGTACGTGTTTGCTGAAAACGAATATTGGGATGAGTGATATCAGTACGAGGAAATCCAGGGATATCCACCTTGGCCTGAGTGCGCTTATCCGGAATATCTTCTATCACCCCAAAATCCAAGGCATTACCCAGACAGGCTGAAGTGCAGGCAGGTTTAAGCCCGACTTCCAGACGATCGACACACATATTACACTTAGTCACCTGACCTTTCTGAGGGTCAAGCTGAGGTGCATTATAGGGACAGACCCAGGTGCAATAACCACAACCAAAACAGATATCCGGGTCTTGTAATACCGCTCCATATTCAGCAAATTTTGTGTAAGCGCGAGTCGGACAACCTTTCAAGCACACAGGATCATCACAATGATTACAGGCCATAGAAATATTTAAACGCTGATAGGCAGGATAAGTTCCTCCCTCAACAAAACCAACCGAACGAAAGGCAATATGTGCCGGATTATCATTTTTCTCACTACAGGCAGCTTCACAAGCGTGACAAGCAATACAATTATCAGCATTAAAAAAGAAACCATGCTGTTTATAACGATCCGGATTAGTACTAATATCACTATCCTGATTAATGTTAAGTGATTGTGCTCTTAGTGGATCATTTTCCAGCACTGTTTCTATGGGCGTACCATAACGATTATGGTGTCCACTAACGGCCTTCTTTTTATTAACATTCTTAAGTAAAGCATATTCAGGTTCATTATCTCTTCGTGCAAACATATTTTTATTCCATCATCCAGGGTGAGATTAGCCAATTTAGAAATTGCGCATTTCCATACTTAATAATGCAGCTGCTTGCTGATCTTCAAGACATTCAATACGTATCGCTGATTGTTTATAGGCGGGCTGTCTTGAATGTGGATCAAGTAATCCCAGGGTTAATCGATTGGCACAATCATGAAAATGAAAAGGTAAAAAGACCATATTTTTAGGCACACGCTGGGTTGGTGTAGCCATCACAATTGCATCTGAGCGTCTGGAAACCAGACGAACATAATCACCACGTTTAATACCCAGCTCCAATGCCAGATCCGGGTTAATTTCGATAAAGGGAATGGGACTGTATTTATTATTATTGCCAATTTTCCCTGTTTTTGTACGTCCATGCCAATGCTCAATGAGGCGGCCGGTATTCAACCAGACAGGAAATTTTTCATCCGGTACTTCATTATTGTCAATAAATGGCAAGGGTATCAGCCTGGCTTTACCATCCGCATACCTAAATGTTGCAGTCTGTGTATACAGGCGTTTACCACCCGCAGGTGGAGCTTCACCCGCGATTACTTGCTGTTGCGTGTAAGGCCATTGAATACCTCTGTTTTTTTCCAATAATTCATGACTCATACCTGATATATCAGCTAGTCGTCCTTTGGATAACTGCCCCATTTCCAGGAAAATATCAGCCGATTTATCAGGAAAGTTGACCTTACCCAAGCCATCTGTTTTACCATTAAAACGCTTCGCCATCTGGTTAAAAATCCATAAATCCGGCTTGGCTTCTCCTGGCGGCTCGATAATAGCGTTAATCAGGTTTATACGCCTCTCGGTATTGGTCATCACCCCTTCTTTTTCTGCCCAGGTACCTGCGGGTAAATAAACATGAGCATATTGATTACTTTCTGAATCTTCATAACAATCCTGTACCACACAAAATTCCAGTTTTTGCATAGCTCGCCTTACCCGCTCTGAATTAGGCAATGAGCTTAAGGGATTGGTGGCAATCAACCATAAGCCTTTAATATGTCCTGCTTCAATTGCATGATAAATATCAGTTTGAAACATACCACGTTTTTTTGGCAGAAATTGCTCATCAATATTCCAGAATTGGGCAATGTCTTTTCTATCCTGCTCATTTTCCAGTAAACGATGATTGGGTAAACCGGAACAGGATGACCATTCTCGGGTCCCCATGGCATTGCATTGTCCGGTAATAGATAAACTAGTACCTCCTGTTTTACCAATATTACCCGTAATTAAGGCCAGATTATTAATGCCCACCACACCGTCAGAACCATGGGTTGACTGATTAATACCCATCGTCCAAATCGACATGGCGGCATCTGCACCGGCGTATAAGCGTGCCACACTGCGAATGGTATCTTCATCAATACCACAAATTTTAGCTGCACTGACGGGATCATATCTTTCCACTTCAGCCATTAACTCATCAATACCATTGGTATTAGCTTTAATATAATCACTATCGTGCAGATTTTCTTTAAAGATCACATGCATTAAAGCATTTTGCAAAACCACATCAGTACCCGGAGTAATGGGCAAATGTATATCTGCATTTTGCGCCAGCATAGTGACACGAGGATCCACCACAATCAATGGAAACTTACGTTTTTCCTGTGCTTCTTTAAAACGCCAGTAAATGATAGGATGCTGTTCAGGAAGGTTAGATCCCCAGGCAATTAAACAATCAGTATGCTCAAAATCTTCATAGCAGCCCGGCGGACCATCAGAACCAAAAGAGCGTTTGTAACCTGATACGGCAGAGGCCATACACAAGGTAGTATTACCGTCATAATTATTAGTGCCAATCAAGCCTCGGGTTAATTTCCCCAGGGTATAAAATTCTTCAGTCAACATTTGTCCGGTAGAAATCACTGCAAATGAATCCCGCCCGTACTGTTGCTGGACCTTTTTAATACCGTCATGAACCTGATCCAGGGCACTATCCCAGGAAGTTTTTTTCCAGGATTCATGCCAGTTATCACGCTCTAGAGGGCTTAAGCCTCGTCCCGAAGAGGTAAATAATTCATGCTCAAAAATACCTTTAAGACAAAGTTTGCCTCGATTGACATCCGCATCGGCAACACCTCTTGATGAAACAGCCTTGCCTTCATCATTAAAACCCACTTCAATTGAACAGCCTGTTGAGCAATAACCACAGGTGGCATACTTCCATTGAACCACTTTTTTATCTACAATTTTAATAGGATTTTTTTTCTGACGACCAAATAGCATTGACAAGTCCTTGCATTGATTATTTCGTATTTAAAGTGCTGACTGTTAAAAAAATACATCCGCGTACATATTCTATTCCTGCCCAGTTCAGGGCAGGAATATGCTTTTTTTAACCTAAATCAATTGCGACTAAACCGCTTTCAACTTTGGCTGGAAATACATTGGTACAACCCTCATCAGGACCTAAAGCCTCACCTGATTCCAGACTAATCGTCCAGTTATGCAAGGGACAGGTCACTTTATTGCCATGCACTATACCCTGAGAAAGCTGCCCCTGCTTATGGGGACAAGCATCCTTAATGGCAAAAACTTCATCATTAACAGTACGAAAAACAGCAATATCAAAATCATCTGTTTTCACAATTCTGGAACCCTGCTGAGGAATTTCTGCTAATCGACCCACTTCTATCCAATTTGACATTTTTATTTATCCTAAAAAATTAATAATTCATCTCTGACTTAAACTGAAACGACTTTTATTGAAGCAAACTCATGAGCAGCAACACCGCCAGTAGCACGCTCCTGCCAGGGATCAACCTGGGCGATTTTTTGAGCTTCAAGGAAGCGTTGATTATAGTGTTTACGCTTTACTTCATCGTTAACAATCGTCTGTTCTATCTTGCTAAAACCAATACGTTCAACCCAGGGTGCTGTGCGTTCTAAATAATGTGCATCTTCCCGATAATACTGGATAAAGGCACCACAATATTCAATTACTTCTGCTTCTGTTTTTACATTGCACAGCAAATCAGTTGCTCTGACTTTAATACCGCCATTACCACCAATATGTAACTCATAACCTGAATCCACACAAACCACACCAAAATCTTTAATAGTCGCTTCGGCACAGTTCCTGGGGCAGCCTGATACTGCCAGTTTGAATTTATGCGGCATCCATGATGCCCAGGTAAGCTCTTCAAGTTTAATACCTAAAGCGGTTGAATCTTGAGTACCAAAGCGACACCACTGTTTACCCACACAGGTTTTTACCGTACGCATGGCTTTACCATAGGCATGTCCCGAGACCATTCCAGCTGAATTTAAATCTTTCCAGATTTTTGGCAATACTTCTTTATCCACACCATAAAGGCCAATACGCTGGCCACCGGTCAAGTGCACATCCTTAATTTCATATTTTTCTGCCACATCAGCTATCGCACGCAACTCATCAGGTGTGGTCATACCTCCCCACATTCTGGGGATCACCGAATAGCGACCATCTTTTTGGATGTTGGCATGGGCACGTTCATTAATAAAACGCGACTGAGGATCATCCTGAGCTTCATTATGCCAGGCACTTTGCACATAATAGTTCAATGACATGCGACAGGCTGGACAACCATCTTCAGTTTTCCAGTTAAGACTACGACGCACATCTTTGATCGAGGTCAATTTTCGTTCACGAATGGCTTGACGTACTTCTTCGTGAGAATGATCGGTACACTTGCATAGTGGTTTAGCCTCCGGAGTTTCATAATCACTACCCAGAGTAGATTCCAGAATTTGTTCTACCAGACCAGTACAAGAGCCACAAGAGGCCGACGCTTTGGTGTGAGCACGTACTTCATCAAGAGTAAATAAGCCTTCGCTGGTTATAGCCTGAACGATGTCGCCTTTACAAACCCCATTACAACCACAGACCTCAGTATCATCAGACATATTAGCAATATGATCACCACCATGCCCTGAGTCACCCAGGTGCGACTCACCAAAAAGCAGTTTATCACGTAAATCAGATATATCCTGACCTGAACGCATTAACTGAAAATACCAGGCTCCCTCTTTGGTATCGCCGTACAGCACGGCACCAATCAGTTTATTATTTTTTATCACCAGTTTCTTATACAGTCCACTGGAAGCATCCTGCAGCACCATTTCTTCAGTGTTGTCATCACCAATAAAATCACCAGCAGAAAACAGGTCAATTCCGGTAACCTTTAATTTGGTAGAAGTCACTGAGCCTTCATATAGGCCAATGCCCATTTGTGCCAGGTGATTAGCACAGACTTTGGCCATTTCAAATAAAGGGGCAACCAGACCATAGGTATTGCCACGGTGCTGTACACATTCGCCTACTGAATAAATTCTTGGATCATAAGTTTGTAGAGTATCATTAACGACAATACCCCGTTCACAATGCAAACCGGCTTTTTCTGCCAACTCAATATTTGGACGAATACCAACAGCCATCACGACCAAATCAGTTTCAATAGAAGAACCATCGGCAAATTTAACCCCCGTTACCCGGCCATTACCGGTAATTTCAGCGGTTTGTGCTTGCATACGAAATTCCATACCCTTTTCCTGCAGGGAGTTTTTTAGCATTTTACCCGAGACGCTATCCATCTGCCTTTCCATCAGAGTATCCACCAGATGCACCACGGTGACTTTCATGCCATGCTGCATCATGCCATTCGCTGCTTCCAGGCCCAGTAATCCACCCCCAATAATAGTCGCATGTTTATAATTTTTAGTTGCATCAAGCATGACATCCACATCTTTGATGTCACGAAAGGCAATAACACCTTTCTTCTTATGGCCGGGAACAGGGATGATGAAGGGTGTAGAACCGGTTGCGATCAATAAACGATCATATTCTTCAATAGTACCGTCTTCTGTTGTTACCGTGCGTGCAATACGGTTAATTTCACTGACATGCTTACCCGCATGCAGTTTAATGTTATTGTCTTCATACCAGGACAGAGTATTGAGCATAATATCATCAATGGTTTTCTCGCCCGCTAATACCGGTGAAAGTAAAATACGGTTATAGTTGCCATATGGCTCATCACCAAATACCGTAATGTCATACATATCAGGTGCTATTTTCAATAGTTCTTCGATAGTACGCATGCCAGCCATACCATTACCGATCATTACTAGCTTTTCTTTCATTTTTTGCTCCATTAAGTCTCTGTATGAGGACATTAAAATAATTCTCTAACCTACCATCTCGTTATGTCAGCATAAATCATGCCAACTATATTTTTCAGGTTTTTATTATTACTATTCATACAGTTAATAAGCCCTTAAAAGACTAGACTATATTTATCTAATTCATGCATCTTAAAGATGCATTATTTTGGTGCGGGCAAAACTATCCACTCAAGTATTAATGGTATATTTTAGTGCATATGGTCGATAATAGCGGTATGTTATTAATTACTCATGGCGGTACAGACCTGAGAGCTGAATATATCCTGGTGGGTTTTATAAGCTCCATTCATTTATTAATGATTCAATGAACCTTTGATAAATGATAGCAGTACAGTTACCGCACCTGTGCATCTTCGCTGAAACAGTTTTTTATGCTAAGCTCTAGCAGAAGTACCTAATCATAAAGCCTATGTTTATTATATTAACAATCATTATTAGTGGCCTGATTATCGGGCTGATCATTATTTACAATCGTTTTATTCACCTGAAAAATCAGGTCGATGCTGCCTGGAGTGATATCAGTATACAGCTCAAACGCCGCCATGATTTGATCCCAAAACTAGTTGATGTGGTTAAGCAGTATGCCGCGTATGAAAAAACTGTATTAGAACGTATTACTGTTTTGAGATCACAAAGTCAACGTATCGACGATCAAAAGGATCTGGCTGTTACCGGACAGTTGGAAAATCAACTCAGTGAGCAGTTTATGCAAATCAAGCTACTCTCTGAAAGCTATCCTGATCTAAAAGCCAGTGAACACTTTACCCGCCTGCAGCAGGATTTATCTCTTATTGAAGACAGTTTACAACATGCCCGACGCTATTATAATGGCGCGGTACGCCTGTTAAATACACAAATTGATCAATTTCCTGATTTACTGATCGCCCATATCTTCAATTTTACCCCCCGTCAATTCTTTCAAATGGATATGAATTAATGAGAAGCTTTTGTCACAGCTATTTTTTTCACTCAGCATTAAGCACTTTAATACTGATGGTTTTATTCTTCAGCCAGAATATTGTTGCACAGGAAATCATCAATAATTACAGCAGTGATATTATTATCAATGCCGATAGTAGCCTCACTGTCACCGAAACCATTACCGTCAAAGCTGAGAACAGTAAAATTAAACGCGGTATTTATAGAGACTTTCCCACTCGTTATAAAGACACTTACGGCAATAATTATGTGGTCAATTTTAAACTCTTATCTGTACTGAGAAACGGCCAGATTGAAGACTATCATACTAAAGCTATCAGTAATGGAATACGCATTTATATCGGCAATAAGGATCGATTTTTACAAGTGGGTGAACATACATTTACCATTGAGTATATGACCCACCGTCAACTTGGCTTTTTTGATAATTACGATGAAATCTACTGGAATGTGACTGGAAATGGCTGGGAATTCCCCATCAAACGGGCCAGTGCCATTATCCATTTACCTCCCGGAGTTGATAAGAGTCAAACAGAACTTGATGCCTATACCGGAGCAATGGGCGATAAGGGTAAAAATGTTGAGCAATTGACTAGTGATGATAATAGCATTGTATTTAGTACCATTGATCAACTTCCCAGGGCCCATGGTCTGACAGTTGTAGTGAGCTGGCCTAAGGGTTATGTACAGCAGCCTTCCAGAGAACAGAAAATCCATTGGTTTTTTCAGGATAATGCAGCTGTTCTTGTGGGTACAATAGGACTTATCATTCTGAACCTTTATTTTTATATAGCCTGGCGAAAAGTGGGGCGAGATCCACAAAAAGGCGTGATCTTTCCTCAATACGAGCCGGACAAAGAGCATTCCCCCGCCTCTATGCGCTTTTTAAGCCGGATGGCCTACGATAACAAAGCCTTTAGCGCGGCATTAGTTAATATGGCGGTTAAAGCTTATATCACCATTTCTAATGATAGAACGACTGATTTTTTATTGAAAAAAACATCTACAAAAAAACAGGCTAAGAACACATTATCTCTGGGTGAAGCAGCTATTTATAGAGTATTTTTTCAGCATAAAAAGAAAATTCTACTCAACAATAAAGAACACATTCTTATCAAGAAGGCATTAAAAGCTCATAAAGGAGTACTAAAACGCGACTATGAAAAAATTTATTTCCTGACTAATCGAAAACTACTGATACCTGGATGGATAATCAGCATTATCAGCCTGATTTTAACGTTTCTGGCTATTGACAGTTTGGATACAAAAAATATTATTGCCTTTTTTGTACTCTGGCTCAGCATCTGGACTATTGGCGTTTCATTTTTGTCTGTGTCAGCTTATATAGCCTGGAAAAATGTTCGTAGTATCTGGGGAGTATTTCCGGCATTGTTTATTACACTGTTTGCTGTACCGTTTTTTATCAGTGAGATTGCCGGACTTTATCTGCTCTGGGAGAATGTCGGCACCGGTCTTTTACTGGTTTTTGTCATGTTAATCAGTAGTAATGTATTTTTTTACCAATGGATGAAAGCACCGACACTTAGAGGCAGAAAACTACTGGATAAAGTTGACGGCTTTAAGCTCTATCTTAATGTTGCCGAAGCAGATGAGCTTAAGTTTCACAATGCCCCTGAACTCACCCCTGAACTATTTGAGCAGTTTTTACCCTATGCTATTGCCCTGGATGTAGAAACAAAATGGGCAACACGTTTTAATCATGTTTTTTCCCAGCTTAAAGAACAGGGACATCAACATAGTCCTTCCTGGTATCGTGGCAATCATTGGAATAGCAGTAAACTGAGTAGTTTTTCGGGGGTAATGGCTAACGCCTTAAGTTCCGCAATCAGCTCTTCTGCAACGGCTCCTGGCTCATCTGGTGGTGGCGGCGGTTTTTCCGGAGGTGGTGGCGGTGGCGGTGGTGGCGGCGGCTGGTAATATTAACAAGCAATAAAAGGTTTAAGATATATGAATTACCAGCAGGAACTGAGCATTATCTGCCCCTACTGCGGCGAGTCTATTAGTTTATTAATTGACTGCACTTATAATAATCAGCAATATATTGAAGACTGTCAGGTGTGTTGTCGACCCATAAGCCTGGTGGTGCAATATGACGCAAATAATTCAATTGATGTACAGATAAAACATGAGAATGAATAATTAATGCTAAGAGCCTGAACAACAACTGCCGCCACTGCAGCCTCCGCCACTATTTTTAATCAGTTGAGCATTTTTATTAAATATATACTTTGCTGACAAGTACAGCAGTATGACTGAGGAGACCTGAGCAATAAAACCGGCTTCTTCTTCCTGCCCATCAAAAGAAAAGATTTGCCCCAGACTCTGGGCAAAAAAACTATCAAAGACAAAACCAAAGAATAAACTGCCAATCACCACGGATGACAGATAAATTAGCAAAGAAGTTTTACCTAATGTTTTTAACACCACACTCATGGTAATCGTATTGGTTGCCGGGCCTGCAGTTAAAAAGATAAAAGCAGCCCCTGGAGAAAAACCGGCACTGAGCAATGATAATCCTAAAGGAATAGAAGCGGTTGCACAAACATAAAGCGGTGCAGCAATGATCAATATCAGAACATAGTTCATCAGAGGATTTTCAGATATGTAAGTTGCCAGATCATCCGGCATAAAAGTAACAATAAGTGCCCCCAGAAACAGGCCAATCATTAGTGAACGAGCAATATCTTTATAGATATCATCAAAGGCATAAGCCAAAACCTGTCTAAATACACTTTTTCTGTCTTCAGCTTTAACTACATTAATAGTCAGTGGCTTACCAATAATTGATGGCCCCGACTTAGAACACTCAGGTTCATCACTCACCACTGAAGGTGACTCCTGTTGTTGAGTATCAGCGCGAACAAATATTATAGTCAGCAAACCGGCTAACAGGGAAATAATCACTGAACTAACAATACGATAGAGAGTAAAGATCCAGCCAAACACAGCATAGGTCGCCATAATAGAGTCGACACCGGTAATAGGCGTTGATATTAAAAAAGTTTGAATCGCACTCTTTGACGCACCACTCTTTTTCAAAGCACTGACAAAGGGGATCACACTACAGGAACACAGGGGTAAAGGAATTCCTAATAAGGTTGCTTTAATATTTGCCATAAAATTATGCTCACCCAGATGTTTTTTTATAAAAGCATCTGGGAGCAGCAATTTAAAAATACCCGCAATTAAAACGCCCAGCAATATAAAAAAAGCAATGGCATTAATGAGGATCCAGAAATTACTTAAAAACTCCAGTATCAGTTCTTTCACGCAATAAGTACCTGTGCAAGATTAAATGAAATAAACGATAAACTCCATGCCAGAACGGTGGTGAAGACAAATAAATAAGCCAGATATTTCCACCCTCCTGCTTCACGCATAAAAACCATTGATGCCGCCAGGCAAGGTAAATAAATCATCACAAAAACAATAAAAGAAATAGCCGAAGGTAAACTGATTTGTGTACGTATTTTATCTATAAGTCCAGAGCTTTGTTCTGTTTCTTCTTCACCCAGACCATATAAAACCCCTAGTGTAGCAACCACAACTTCCTTTGCTGCCAGACCTGTTTCTAATGCGACAGCCATACGCCAGTCATAACCCAAAGGTGCAAAAAAAGGTTCTGAAGCATGACCTATCATACCCAGATAGCTATTTTCTAATTTGTATAAGACAAGTTCATTTGACAGCTCTTTTACCTGCAGTTCAGTTTGAGCCTGTTCGATCTTAATCTGATACTGGGCATCCATTTCCACCTGCTTGGGATAATTGCTGGCAAACCAGATCAATACCGACGCCAATAAAATAAAAGTACCCGCCTTTCTCAGATACATCATTGCCTGAGCAGAAACAGTATGCCAGATAAGCTTAAGTGAAGGCAGACGATATTTAGGCATTTCCATAACAAAGGGTTCATCATCCCCTTTAAACACAGTCATTTTCAATACCTTAGCAGCAAGGATACCTAAAAATGCGCCACTGATATAAATGAGGAATAAAATATTACCGGCCTGAGATTCAGTAAAAAATGCACCAACAAACAACACATAAATAGGTAATCGTGCACCACAACTCATAAAACCAATGATAAAAAGTGTTAATAGACGATCACGATCATTTTTTAAGGTTCTGGCAGCCATATAGGCAGGCACAGAACAACCAAAACCACTCACCAGAGGAATAAAAGATTTACCATGTAAACCAAACTTATGAAAAAAACCATCCAGTAAAAAAGCCACACGACTCATATATCCCGTGGTTTCCAATAGTGCAATACCCAAAAAAAGTATAATAATATTAGGTAAAAATAATATAACAGCACCGACCCCGGCAATAGCACCATCAGCAATTACTGACGCCAGCTCAGTGTCACCCAAAAAAGCCTTGGTAGCATCAATTAATAACACAAAAAAAGCATCAATCCAGTCCATGGGAATACTACCCACCTCAAAGGTTAATTGGAACAAACCCCACATAAGAAAGAGAAAAATAGGCAAGCCAACGAATTGATTTAACAATAAGGCATCAATTTTATCGGTCAGACTTTGTTTCACCTGATGTTCAAAGCAAACAGTTTCTGCTACAGCACCCTTTGCCAGAGCGGCCTTTTCATCATTATAAATATCATCTAAATCCTTGGTATCATAGTGTAAATAAAGGTGCTGGTAGGCATTATTAACAATAGGCTGTAATTCAATCCAGATAGGTTCTTTGTGAAAACGCAAATAGGTTTCTTTATCTTCACGCAATAGTTTAATGGCTAAAGCTTTCAAACTAATTTTACAATGAACCTTTTTTTCTTCTAAAAAAGAGACAATGTGAGCAATTTCATCTTCAAAAACTTCACTAAATTGTAAATGGAAACGATTTTCACGGCATTTATAAGAGTGAATAATGGCTTGAATAACCTCATCAACACCCGTTTTATTAATCGCTGAAGTTTTAATGCAATTGACGCCCAGAATTTTTGCTAGTTGCTGTTCATCAATATGGACTCCTTCTTTAACCGCTTCATCATCCATATTAAGCGCAACGACCAGCTTTTTATTCAATGATAACAACTCAGTAGTCAGATATAAATTACGTTCAATATTGGTTGAATCCACAACATTGAGAATAAGATCATAGTCACCCTCATCCAGATATTGTTTAGTAACTCGTTCCTCTATGGTATAATCCGTCAGTGAATATGAACCGGGCAAATCAGTAATTTCAAAGTGATATCCTGCGCAACTAAAACGTACCACTTCTTTTTTTACCGTCACTCCACTAAAATTACCCACTTTTAAATGTGCATTACCGACAGAATTTATCAATGCACTTTTGCCAACATTAGGCTGGCCCACCAAAGCAACCTTTATCGTTTCCAACTGAGTCATTGCTGTATTACCTTAATTTCCCCTGCTTCTGATGCCCGCAGGGCAATACGTGTTTTATTAATACGAATTTCCATAGTTTTTTTAGCGAGCGAATGTCCTTCAATAAATATAGTCGCTCCTTTAACCAGACCAAATGAACTAAAACGATTTTTTAATTCTTTACCGGCATTCACTTCAATGACGATAGCGGACTGCCCTTTTACCAGTTGGTTTAGTTTCATTTGTGTCTCAGATAATTAAATTTTTGGCATTGTAAATGATAGTAATTATTATTTATATGATTTTCATCAAAGCAAAATACAAAAAATAAGTTCATATTCATCTGCTTAGCCAAAGTCCCACTGTAAGAGTTCCCTTTATCCGTAAATTCACTAACAATAGAAAATAGATGCTTATTATATAATGATAATCATTATCATTCAATGTTTATTTTTGCAAAAGGAATCATTTTTTATTAAAATGATATTATGGATAAACTTATCAGTACACCTCAAGCCTACCCGGAAAACATCGAACAATCTTCCGAATTTTTACGTATGGCAATTGTTATTTTAGCGCAACACAAAATGCCTGCAAATCCCCATAATTATCAAATCAGTTATGAGTATGTTTCTGGAAAAAATCAGGCATTAATTGACGATTTCAGTAAACTAATCAAGCACAAAAGCGTCCCTCCCGAAGAGCAGTTACAATTCTTATATCAACGTTATTTTTTTCAAGATGAAGAATTTCTCGAGCTTATGCGCCTTGAAATTCGACGGATTATTTCTTTTGTATTAGATGAATTAACCCAACCTGATAAACAGCGTCACAGCTATCTAAAAACTTTGCAGAATTTCGTTGATTTTCTTGACAGTGAATCAGAAACTGAGCTTTTATTAAACGAAACACAAGAAGTAATTGCCCACACACATGCCATGAAGGAGTCTCAACAACATATTGAACAACAAATGGGTCATGCAGCTGCAGAAATCGATGCGCTACGAAAAGAACTTGAACGCGTTAAGGAAGAGTCCAAGCTGGACACTCTGACCAGCATTGCCAATCGTAAGGCATTTAATAGTGAACTGGACGCATACGTGCAAACATCACGAGATAATAGACAAATTTTCTGTTTATTAATGCTTGATATTGATCGTTTTAAAAAATTCAATGATAACTATGGGCACCTCATTGGTGATAAGGTCTTGCGTTTTGTGGCATCGATACTGAAACGTAGTATAAAGGGCAATGATTTTGTTGCTCGCTTCGGGGGTGAAGAATTTGTCATTATATTACCCAAAACACTAATTTCCGGAGCAATGACTGTTGCTGAACAAATACGTAAGGCTGTTTCAATGGGCAAACTCACGGCTAAAGAAAGTCAGAAGTCCTATGGGAAACTGGCCATTTCTATTGGTGTCACCCAATTTCGTCTGGATGATCTGGCAGACAAGTTGATCCAGCGAGCAGATAAAGCTCTCTATCTTGCCAAGCAGCGTGGTCGTAATCGGGTAGAAAAACTATAAACACAGAGTCATGTTCTGTAACAAGGCGTAGGAATAATGGCAGAGAAGGGATTAAATAATATTAAAAAAAGCAATATCAGCCGCTAAATAAACTCGCGAACAAGCCATACTGATAGCATACCAGCCAGCAGTATGACTCAAATCAAGCCTGAACCCGCTTTCAGGGTGTTGCTATCAGATTTGAAAAATCACTGGCACAATTATTATTAATTGCCTGCCCGGCAGCATAATACCTTGTGTCAGCAGGAATAGTCACAGTTAATGACTGCTGCATATCAATATAAGCAATGTTTTCTATAGCCTTGCCGGCCGGAACATAAGGTGCATAATACAGACGGTAATAATCGGCACTGTCAATTTCAGAAAAATCCAGTTTCAGTGTAATATCACCCTGTTTGCCCGTCGTATATGTCTGCTGCAGCACGGGTGTTTCCGGTTTGCTGGAACAAATGTGATCACTGATAAATTTTTCATATTTTGCTACGCGGGTATAAATACCGGGGGATTCAGAACGTGCACAGCCACGCCCCCAACTGGTAATACCGACAATATTATACTCCCCGCTGACTTGAGATATCAACGGACCACCACTGTCACCCTGGCATGAATCTTTACCACCTTCAATAAAGCCGGCACAAAGATGCTTATCTGTCAGGGCAACATCACCAAAATAACGCTGACACGCCTGAGTAGATATTATCGGCAAATCTACCTGCATTAACTGCTCTGGGTATTTTTTATCCTGAGTTCCTGTCGTTGTTGTCCCCCAACCCATGACAATACTATCAGTACCTGCTGCTGCAACAGGTAAATCATAGCTTGTTCCCGGCAGCCTGATAGGTTCAACACCCTGAGCTGGTGAAAACAGGTGCAGTAAGGCAATATCATTTTCAAAATTGGCACTTTTAACATCAAAATCCGGATGGATATAAGAATGGTCAACCAGGATGCGCACACCTCCCTGGCTTAAACTATTGGTGCGCACTAATACATCAGTGGTACGATCAGTATCACGCACACCGTTTGTGTATAGACAGTGGGCAGCAGTCACCACCCACCGAGACTGAACCAGGACACCACCGCAATACTGAGCATAAAAATTATCACTTTCACTATGCGTTAATAAAGCCACCATCCAGGGCCAGTCACGGGCTTTGGCAGTAGAACCATTAATAATGCGGGTTGAAATCTGAGTTGCTTCGTCTGCAGAGGCTTCTGATACTGCACTGCTAAAAGGAGTGAACAGCAACAATATAAAAAAGCTGACAGTTAATGATTTGATTAAGTATTGATTAAGCCCTTGTATTACCACAATAATCAGCCTGTATTAATAGTCGTGAATTAGAAGAAAACAGCCAGAGCCATTTTAAGTTAGACATACTCTAGTGTAAATCATTCAAAAAAAAATTCTTTTACATCAGTCACAGACTATAGCAAAAGCCATTTATTATTTTTTCAGTATTATATGTTACACGAAAAAGAGGCATGAGAATCATTATTCTCATGCCTCTTCCCTGTATCGGCTATCCAGTATGTTCTGCCGTTTTAAGAGTGCTGGCGTTTATCCAGCACAACACTTTTTGCCTGCTTTTGTCGGAAAAGACATCCCTCGCACACATTATTTAGCTGTTGCATTTAACTCAGTATCAGCATCATCAAAACCCAGTTTATAGCCCAGCGAAACATGATGAAAACGACCGTTAGTATAATCATCATGGATAGCAAAACCAAAATTATAGGTCTTGTCCAGTGCCAGATTCAGATCCAATGGCTTATCTGATTGTAATTTACGAATCATTTCTACCGTCCACATGCCATTTTCCAAAACCGCGTTAAATTCAACTTCCTGACCACCAGACATCATACGATCAGCTAAAATAGCACCATTTTCAGAGATTTTTTCACCCGTTTTATATCGATGAATATCCATAAAGTGTCCTGATGCACCTTCTGCAGCTACTTCTTCAGGTGTTTTTAATTTATCCCAGCCACCCAGTTTTTTACCACGACGACCTTTTAGCTCCATCTTGGTGCGACTTTCAGAAATATATTTTTTAACACCGTGATCGCTTTCTAGTTGAGCTTTTTGTGCATAAGCATCAATGACCGACTGCTCAGGTGCATTTGGCATATCACGGTTATCATGATGACAAGTCCCCCAGCAGCCCGCTCGGTCAGCATACAAAACATCATCAGTGGCAAACATTACTGCCAGTTTAACCTGATTTTTAGGGTCCATTTTTCCCCCGTCAGCAAATGGCACTGGACTATGTTCAGTATCAGGCCATTGAAAACGCATATACAAATTTGCATCATCATGCATTGTCTGCACAGTGACCGGGATACTGCCTCGCTTGCCCGGAATTGGGGTAGGCTCCAGTTTTTCACCGGTCACAATTTTTTCACCCATATCAGCAGTTTCTTTATCATGACAACTGACACAGGTTTCACCCGCCATAAACGGGCGTTTACCGCCATGCTCACTGCCCTTAAAAATCCATTCCATTGATGCCTGACCAGGATAAAATAAAGTAATATCACGAGAGGATGCTTTACTCCAGTCAAGATTAGTTTTATTGGCTGCAGAGACAGGAGGAATAGCAGACGACGATGCAGCAGCGGGTGCAGCACTAGCCTGCTTTTTCACTGCATTAATTTCAACATCCGCATTATCAAAGCCTAATTTATAGCCCAGTGACACATGGTGGAAACGACCCAGCGTATAATCATCGTGAATAGCAAAGCCCAGATTATAAACAGCGCCTAAATCCAGAGCAATATCATCAGCCGCACCGGTTTTCAGCTTACGTCGCATCTCCACGACCCAGGTAGTTCCCTGTTTAGATGCAGTAAACTCAACACCACCTTCTTTTAAAGTACGCTCAGCCAAGATTAAGCCATTCTCTGCTTTACCTGTGCCTATTTGATAACGGTATAGATCCATAAAACGTCCGGCTTTTAGTTCCTGTTCAATTTCATCTGCTGGTTTTAACTTATCCCAGCCGCCCAGGATTTTTCCACGACGTCCCTTAATCTCCACTTTAGTACGACTTTCAGTAATATACTTGGTGATCCCCTGAGTCATATCCACCTGATCTTTTTGCCCATAGGCATCAATGGCTGACTGTTCAGGTGCCGCAGGCATATTACGATTATCATGATGGCAGGTGCCCCAGCAACCGGCTCGATCAGCATATAAGGTATCATCAGTTGTCAGCATCAGTGCTAGCTTAACCTGATTATCCGGATCCATTTTACCGCCATCAGCAAAAGGCACTGGCGTATGTTCAGTATCCTGCCACTCAAAACGCATATACAGATAATCATCGTCATGAGCCGCCTGTACTTTCACCGGAATACTGCCGCGCTTACCCGGAATTGGAGTAGGTTCCAGTTTTTCTCCTGTGACTATTTTCTGCCCCATATCAGCAGTTTCTTTATCATGGCAGCTGATGCAGGTCTCACCCCCCTGGAAGGGACGTTTGCCGCCATGTTCACTGCCTTTAAATATCCATTCCATTGATGCCTGACCGGGGTAAAAAATAGTAATTTGACGATCCGGCACATCACTCCAGTCAATGCCAAAACCTTTACCGGCTTCCGCCGTACCTGCAGGTGCTATGTCATCAGCACTGCACTGACCAGGCACTTCCTTGATCACAGTCTTGATTATCACTCTGGGCTTAGGAGGATTATTAGATAAATCTAATAATTTTTGCTGCTTTTTATTAACGGGTTGTCTCAGGGTAGCATTCGGCTTTGCCTGCGCAGGATCAGGCTGAGAAAAGTCTTCCAGCCATTCATCATCCAGACCTTCAGGCAGATGATGGGCTATGCCCTTATGACAATCAATACAGGTGTTGCCGTTATTAAGAGCAAACTGGTGCTGTTTTCTTGCCCGTGGCCGCTGATAAGCAACACTCATCGATTCAAAGTCATGGCAATTTCGACATTCACGCGAATCACTGGACTTCATCCGTTGCCACTCATGTTTAGCTAAATTAATACGTTCGTCCAGAAATTTTTCCCGGGTATCAATAGTGCCTAATAATTTATGATAAATTTCATTAGATGCCTGAATTTTACGCTTTATTTTATAAACCCACTCTCTAGGCACATGACAGTCCGGGCACTTTGCTCTAACACCTGAACGATTAGCATAGTGAATCGTGGTTTTATATTCCTGGTAGACATTATCTTCCATTTCATGACAGGAAATACAAAATTTTTCAGTATTGGTTAATGCCAGTATCGTATTAAAACCACCCCAGAGAATGATACCTAAGACAATAAAAAAAATCCCGGCGCCAACGGTGACGCCTAAAAAGAGTTTACGATGCAAAAAACTTGGTGTATACATAATCCCTATCCCACTTATGTTTTAGCTAAACTGACTTCATTATTAAGTGTCAGCTTCGCGTTTTCCAGAAAAAATTTCCTTGATTTAAAACAATACTCGCCCATCTCTGACAATAAGCCTGCTCAACGCCAATGGCTGTTAAACAGTCCCCACAAGAATATTGTTTTAAATCAATTAAAACATGAAAAAAAGGCGGATATAGCACGCTATATCCGCCTTTTGACTAAATGTTTTTCAACGTATTAGCCACATAACCATTAAGTTTTGTGGTGAATACGATTATAAACATTAAATTTACCCGTAGGTGTAGTCAGACCTTTAATACGCTTAATTTCTTTAAGTGTATTGGCATCATAAATTACAATCTCACCTGTGGCATGCTTGTTATCTTTACGATTCCAGACTGAAACCCAGACTTCTGTTCCGTCTTTGTTAAATTCCATATGCAGAGCGGCTTTACCTTTCTCTTTAGTCACACGAATGGTTTTAACAATTTCACGAGTCTTCTTATCAATCACCTGAACACTTTGCTGTACTTCAGGCTCTGGGTGCTTCAACTGATCAGCCCAGACATATTTAGAATTTTCATGAGTACGGATAAAGGCACCGGCGCCATCAGTTTCAACTGTATAACACAGTTTCCAGGCATTGGCTTTATGCCCTGCAGGATCATTACCCCAGACTGAGACTTTACCTACACCCAGGTGAGTCGTAGCACCGACAGGACCACATTTAGGGTCTATCCAGTTAGCACCAGGACCAGGATGTGGCAGTTTATCAACATCAATCATGGCTTCTAAACTACCACCGTCTTTAGTATCAATAATCACCATTTTCTTGGATGCATTAGCTGCAATCTGGAAATAACGACCGGTTGGATCAAAGAAACCATCATGCAGGAATTTAGCAGAATCAATCTGAGTAATTTTCAGGTTATCTAAATCCTGATAATTCACCTGCCACATCTGACCGAGTTCTTTTGCTGCAACCAGGAAGGCATGCTCATTAGGTGTGGTGTAAATTGCTGCAACACGTGATTCTTCAACATAGTTACCGTCAATATTCATACCACGAGTAGAAACCACTTTTAGAGGGTTCATAGTCAGGGCATCGACAATAACAAAGTGAGGTGGCCAGTAACCGCCGGCAATCACGTATTTACCATCACCAGAAACTGCAACGTCACGCGCATCATAGGCAATCTGAGTTTCTGCAACCAGCATCTTCTCAGGCTTCTGCCACAGGTCAATCTTATTCAACTTACCATCACGACCAATGGTATACCAGAAACGACCCACGGTTTCTTTAGGATGGTCAACTTTACTATGCTCAAGGCCTTTGATTACGTGTACCGCATAGCCTGAATCAATATGAGTAACAATTTTCTTGGTATCACCATCAATAATGGCTACTTTACCGGCATCACGCTCAATAACGATAAAGAAATTTTCCCAGTTCAGACCATGCATAGGCTTAGTGGGATAATCTTTAGGTTCGATATAAACTTTGGTGCGTTTTTTCATCAAGGAAATAGGCATTTCAGGCGGCACAGGGGGGGTCATCTGAATATACGTTGCCATTAATTTAATTTCATCTTTAGTAAAGATGTCATTAAAGTTGTTCATACCGCCTTCGGTACCATAAGTCAGAATCTTTTCTAAACGCTTCTGACCTTTTTTCATGGTATTTTTAGGTTCTAGGTTCTTACCTGTTGCACCTTTTCTTAGTACACCGTGACAACCCGCACAACGCTGGAAGTACATGGTTTTAGCTTTCTCAAAATCGGCATCCGACAGTGTCGGTTGCTTAGCCGCACTGGCCATAACCGCGGGTGCACTAATTGCGCACACCAAAGCAACAGCAGCAGTAAGCTTACCCAGTTTAAATATATTCATTGTTTTTGTCTCTCCTGGAGGAAATCCTTAAAAAACAGGTTATTTGAATAATGAATAACCTGACCGTCAAGGAATGATTAGTCTTGAGCACAGCGTAACAATACCCTTGTCAAAAGGCGTTTCACCTTGATATAGATCAAACACTGATAACATGGTTATATTAGTTTATATCAATATTCTATGTGTTACAGAATGATCAGGCTTATTCAAGATATAATAGTCATTATATTTTTAGGGTATTTGTTGATATAAGTCAATATATTTAAGAAATAAAATTGAACTTATTGATTACTGCAAAAAAGCCTTTTTCACTTTGATCTATATCAAAGCGATTCAGTGTTATGATCTATAATGTGTGAGTGTCCATAAATTTTATTCAATTGAACCTAAAAAGATCCTAAAAAAGGTATAGCAGTGTTACCATTCGTATTCAAACAAAGCATAACTTTAAAGGCTATTATACCCGTTATTACCATTATGATGATGCTCCTGGCACCCCCTGCCCGCTCTCTAGCTCAGGGGATCAGCCTCGACAGACAAAAAGAACTCACCTATATTGTGCAGCAGGATTGTGGCTCTTGTCATGGTATGACACTTAAAGGCGGTTTGGGACCAAGCTTGCTACCAGATAGAGTCTCTGTTTTACCAAAACAATATCTGATTGATGTGATTACTAATGGTCGCCAAGGTACACCGATGCCACCTTGGGGACCACTACTAACTCACCAAGAAATAAACTGGATTGCTGAACAATTACAACTCGGACAGCTTGCCCAGAAAAAACACTAAATTTGAGTAATATAAATGCCAAAGCCTAATATTCCACAAAACCTTTGTACACGATTCCAGCAAATAATAAAGCTAATAGTTTTATTATTTATTTCATTGTTAGTTCTTTTCTACAGTTTTCCAGTATTTTCATTATGCAAAATGCCAACACCTTTAGCCACAGGTGATCTGGGTATCATTATAGAACGTCGTGACGGCTCAGTATTGATTATCAATAATAGCTCTCTATCCGTTTTATGCCGGGTTGAAGGTCTGGGCGATTTATCCCATGCGTCTACTGTTTTTTCCCGTGATGCCCGTTATGCTTTTGTTTTTGGTCGCGATGGTGGCTTAACAAAAATCGATATGCTTAAGGGAAAAATCAGCAAGCGTATTGTTCAGTCAGGTAACTCAATTGGTGGAGCAATATCTCAGGACGGCCAGTATGTTGCCGTATCAAATTATGAACCTGGCGGAATTAATATTTTTACTGTTAAGGACTTAACACTGGTAGCTAAAATACCTGCCACTTATGGCACTAATAAACAACTATCCAAAACAGTTGGCCTGGTCGATGCACCGGCAAATCAATTTGTTTTCAGTCTCTATGATGGTAATGAGATCTGGCAAGTACAGATGGACAAACAAACTCATCTGCCTAAGGCCGATATCAAAAAATATCATAATATAGGCAAAGCTCCCTATGATGGCCTCATCAGCTCTAATGGCCGTTATTATATTGCCGGTCTATTTGCTGAAGATGGCCTGGCTCTACTTGACTTATGGCATCCTGAACAAGGTGTAAAAAGAATATTAAATCATTATGGCAAAGGTGAAAAGAAATTACCGGTTTATAAAATGCCCCACCTGGAAGGCTGGGCCATTGCTGGACAATACGCCTTCCTGCCTGCAGTTGGTCTACATGAATTATTAGTGGTTGATACTGCTAACTGGCAGGAAGTATCCCGTATTAAAGTACATAGTCAACCCGTTTTTGCCATGGCCAGTCCGGATGACCGTCAAATCTGGGTCAATTTTGCTTTCCCAGATAATAATACCCTGCAGGTCATTGACTCAGAAACATTTAAAATCATTAAACAGTTCCAGCCCGGTAAGGGTATACTGCATATGGAATTTACCCCCCGTAGTGAACAGGTGTGGGTATCGGTTAGAGATATCGATCAGGTCATTATATATGATACGCAGACATTAACAGAAGTAAAGCGTTTACCGGCCAGAAAACCCAGTGGTATTTTCTTTAGCTCACGTGCCCATCGTATTGGACTATAATGAACATAAGCGAGTATTCAATACATGTTAAGTGAACTTGAAAAAAAATTACTCAATAATTATCAGCAGGGCATGCCGCTGGTTTCCGAGCCTTATGCTGTAATGGCTGAAGAAATTAATCAGCAGGGTTTTTCCGTTACCGAACAGGATATTATTGAGACGCTGGAGTCACTCAAAGAAAAAGGCATGATCAGTCGTGTCGGCCCGGTTTTTCAACCAAAATCTGTCGGCGGCAGCACTCTGGCCGCGATGGCCGTACCCGAAGAAAGGATAGATGAAGTAGCCAAAGTGGTCAGTAGTTTTTATCAGGTTAACCATAATTATAGACGAGAACATGAGTTTAACCTCTGGTTTGTAGTCACTGCTGCCAGCCAGCTGGAAGTTGAACAGGTATTAGATGAAATTGAACAGCAAAGTGGACTCTGTGTTATGAACCTGCCGATGGAGCAGGATTATCATATTGATCTAGGCTTTCCATTATGGTGTTAAGTATTAAAAAGATATTAGTTAAAAACATTGACTCAATAGAAAAAACAGGTGTTTTGATATGATTTTAGAAATATTCGATCAGCAACTTATTGCGGCCATACAGGATGGACTGGATTTTAGTACCCAGCCCTTTGTTCGTATAGCAGCCCAATTGGGTGTTTCTGAACAAAAAGTGCTTAAACGTTTACAGCAATTAAATGCTGATGGTACTATCAAACGCATGGGTGTCGTAGTCAAACATCGAAAATTGGGTTTTACCGCTAATGCTATGGTAGTCTGGGATATTCCTGATGAGCGTGTTGCTGAAGTAGCACAACGTATTGCTTCATTTGATTGTGTAACACTCTGTTATCAACGTCCACGACGTTTACCACAATGGTCTTATAATCTTTTTTCTATGATCCACGGCAAAGATCGCCAATCGGTATTACAACGTTTAACTGATCTGATTGATATATTAGAACTGCATAATATCCAACATGAACCATTATTCAGCACACACTGCTTTAAACAGCGTGGTGCCCGTTATATCAATCCGGATAAAATCATTTCCAATTCAATCCCTGGTATTGCATTAACAGCAATGACGAACACTCACAGTACATTAGTCGATCAGACAGAAGATCAGCTTTTGTCCCTGATGAAAAACCATGCTTATGGATGATACCGATCGAAAAATAATTAATGCCCTACAGGGTAATTTTCCCATTGATGATCATCCCTATGCAATAATTGCCCAACAACTGGATATAAGCGAACAGGAATTACTCGATCGTCTCAAACATTTATTAGATAATAAAACACTGACTCGTTTTGGCCCCATGTACGACATCCAGAAACTTGGTGGTTGCTTCAGCCTATGTGCCCTGCGTGTACCAGCAGAACGTTTTAACAATGTGACTGATATTGTCAATTCATTTAGCGAAGTGGCTCATAATTATGAGCGTGACCATGAGTTTAATATGTGGTATGTTCTAGCAACTGAATCGTTAGCACAGATTCAAACAACCAATCAGGCAATAGAACAAAAAACCGGACTCAAGGTCTATAATATGCCTAAGCTTCAGGAGTTTTTTGTTGGCCTGCATTTTAAAGCCTGACAATACAAGCAAATAATTTTATGGATGAGCTGGATAGAAAAATTATCACCGCAACACAAGCCGGTCTGCCTTTAGTCAAAGAACCCTATCAGCTTATTGCTCAACAGCTCAATATTGATACTAAATTACTAAAAGAACATCTGCAGAAAATGCTTGATTGCGGCCAGATCCGTCGTATTGGAGCCGTGCCAAATCATTATAAATTGGGTTATAAAGCCAATGCCATGTCAGTCTGGAATGTGCCGGATGATATGATTAATGAGTTGGGACAACAATTAGGAGCACTCTCATTTGTCAGTCATTGTTATGAACGCCCGCGATTTTTACCGGAATGGCCCTATAATCTATTTGCCATGTTGCATGGTAAGAGTAAACAGGAAGTAGCAGAAAAAGTTCAGCAGGTGGTTAAATTATTAGGCCAACATTGCGCTGAATATGAATTGCTCTATAGTAAGCAAATTTTAAAAAAAACCGGTTTACGTTTAAAAAACACCTGAAAATTTTAATCATTCAACAAATATAAAAGCAGTTACACATGTTCAGAATTTCCCAATATCTCAATGAAGTTATTCATCCCTCGCCCCTGACTACCAGGCGTAACCCACCAGGTCCTGTGGTTATCTGGAATCTGATTCGCCGTTGTAATCTCACCTGTAAACACTGTTATTCTATATCTGCCGATACTCATTTTAAAGGTGAATTATCCACCGATGAAGTCTTCGCCGTCATGGATGATTTAAAAGCATTTCATGTGCCTGTATTGATATTATCCGGTGGTGAGCCGTTATTAAGAGATGATATCTTCAGCATTTCACATCGAGCCAAAGATATGGGCTTCTATGTTGGTTTATCCACCAATGGTACTTTAATCACCGAAGACAATATTCAGCTTATTGCTGACGTTAATTATAATTATGTCGGCATTAGTATTGATGGTATTGAAGCAACACATGATATTTTTCGCCGTAAACAAGGTGCTTACAAAGAGTCCATTAAAGGTATCAGACTATGCAAACAACATGGTATCAAGGTGGGCCTACGTTTTACTCTGACTCAGGATAATGCGGATGAGCTGCCCGCATTATTACAATTAATGGATGATGAGGGCGTAGATAAATTTTATCTGTCTCATCTAAACTACGCCGGACGGGGCAATAAAAACCGTGGCGATGATGTCTATCACCAGGCCACACGTAAAACACTGGATTATCTGTTTGAACATTGTATCCATGAAATACAGCACAATATTCAGCGCGAATACGTTACCGGCAATAATGATGCCGATGGCCTGTATCTTTACCATTGGGTTAAACAGCACTATCCTGAACAGGCAGACGCTATTAAGGCTCGACTGGATCAATGGGGCGGCAATTCATCGGGAGTCAATATTTCTAATATTGATAACCTGGGTAATGTGCACCCGGATACTATGTGGTGGAATTATTCACTGGGCAATGTTAAAGATCGTCCTTTTTCAGAAATCTGGCAGGATACTTCAGATCCATTAATGGCTGGCTTGAAACAACATCCCCGCCCGGTTGAAGGCCGTTGTGCAACTTGCCGGTATTTGACTATCTGTAATGGCAATACTCGGGTAAGAGCCTGGCAAACTACAGGTAATTTCTGGGCAGAAGATCCTGCCTGTTACCTGAGTGATGATGAAATTGCTTGAGCATAACGTATAAGCTGTAATGCAAAATATGAATCACAAATTCCCGGCGAACACAGCGATTGCAGAAAAACAAATTCTTAATGCAATCACCTCATCACTATCACAGTATATTTCTGAAACAGATCCTTACATTTTATTTAACGGATTGCTGGAAACACTACTGACTATCACCCAAAGTGAATATGGCTTTATTGGTGAAGTTTTTTATGATGCACAAAAGCATCCCTATATTAAAAGTTATGCCACGACCAATATTTCATGGAGTCAGGCAACCGAGCAGTTGTATAATGAAAACAAACGCAAGGGCATGATTTTTTCCAAAATTAGCACACTCTATGGTTCTGTATTGAAAACCGGACAACTAGTCATTGCCAATCAGCCATCCACCGATCCCCGCAGCGGTGGATTACCGACAGGTCATCCACCATTAAATACCTTTATGGGCATTCCATTTTATGGTGCCGGTGAACTATTAGGCATGGTTGGACTGGCCAATAGGAAAAATGGTTACGATGAAATCCTGGCAGAATCATTAAAACCTTTCTTGATCAGCTGCGGCAATCTTATCCAGGCATATCGTAATAATATCAAACACCAACAGGTCGAAAAAGAACTCAGCAAATACAAAGACCGCCTGGTTGAGTTAAATGCAGCTATTGTATTAGGTTATTCTTATGAATTCAGCTCATCACCCCCTCAGCTCACAAAAAATGGCCAGGCTGTTTTTTTAACCCGCAAGGAATTACTGCTACTGGAAATACTCAGTACGACTCCTGATCAGACAATACCTTATACTTTACTTGAAAAACACATCTGGAAAGATATCATTGTCGGTGAATCCTCCTTACGTTCTCTATTACGCCATTTGCGTAAAAAAATCCCTGAACTGACGATTAAAACAGTATCCGGCCATGGCTATATGCTCATAACAGAAACGCCATTATCACAAAAAAGTCACAAAGATACCACGTAGCTATCACAACATTATCCTGTTAAATCGTTATAGTTAACTTAACTATTGTTTATCCATATATCCCTCTTTTTTCCTAAAGCCGGGGCTTTACTGCTCAGCCTTAAAAACAACAGCTCTGCAGATGGATAGGCGCAAACTAACAGGAGAACACCATGTCCGTACAAGAAACTCTTTATCACCGTCTGGGCGGCTATGACGCTATCGCTGCCGTTGTTGAAAATTTAATCACACGTCTGAGAAATGATGCCATATTAGGTCGTTTTTGGGCACATCGGGGTGAAGACGGCATTGCCCGTGAAAAGCAACTATTAATAGACTACTTATGTGCTAACGCTGGAGCATCCCTGCTTTATACCGGCAGAGATAATAAAACATCTCATCATGGTATGGCAATTAGTGATAAAGACTGGCAGATTTTTATATTACATTTAGACGATACCCTCAGTTTTTTTCAACTCCCGGACAGAGAAAAAAAGGAAGTGCTGACTTTTATTGAAAGCACTAAAAACGACATTGTAGAAATCAGTGGATAAAACATCACTACTTGATTTGAAATAATGCTTTTTTTATCAGGCTTATTTATTCTTATCATCATTAATTACACTATGAAACCTATGAAGCTAATAGAAAAACCCAGACGCGAGAAAATCAGGCTACTCACTCGCAGTAGTTTTTTTCTGCTGTTTATTTTTGCTCCATTTCTGGATATTTTTCGTCTGGATCTGACGCTGGGTCACTTTATTATTTTTGGTCAGCCATGGACTCTGGGCCTGGAATCATTTCAGCAGGGACGAGGAGATGCAGCCGCAGCAGCCATTACTTTAATTACCCGGGCATTTTTGCCGGTCATGCTTTTTATTACTATAATCAGCATTATTATCTGGCGTTATGGTCGTATCTATTGCGGCTGGTTATGTCCACATTTTTCTATTGTGGAAATATTCAATGATCTGATGCTCAAACACCTCAATCGTGTCACATTATGGGAAAAAGCCAGTAAAAAGACCCGGGGAGCACTACCCTGGCTGCTGGTTTTTTTCTCCTGTGCAACAATGGCCTTTGTCTGGGCATTCAGTCTACTCAGTTATTTATTACCTCCGGCACAACTCATTCCTGACTTACTACATGGCGAACTGGGTTCCGGGTCGACACGATTTTTACTGGTAGCGACCACAATTTTTACCATTGATTTCTTTTTTGCCCGCCATCTTTTTTGTAAGTTTGGCTGTGCTGTCGGTATTTTTCAAAGCCTTATCTGGATGGCCAATAGCAAGGCAATGGTGGTCAGCTTTGATAAGCCCAGAGCACATGCCTGCCAGTCCTGTGACCGTGAATGTGATCGCGCCTGCCCTATGCGTCTGCATACCCGTAGTATCAAACGAGCAAAGTTTACCTGTACTCAATGTGGTCAATGTCTTAATACCTGTGATCAGGTGCAAAAAGACAATCCTGATGGACGGATTATAAATTGGGTGACCAATGAACAGGCACAACAGGTGGATCGAAATGCCCCGGCATTTGATAAAAGTCGCTTGAAAAAATTTTCCTGATAATAGCAATTTTTTCACTTGATAAAAATCAATGGCCTATACGCTTGTCTGAGGATATAATTTAGCTCATCCATTGAGAATCAATTGAGCCCTATTTAATGAAATTCATAACCGTCTGCGTATTACTTTTATTTATTCAGCTCAATGCAAATGCAAGTGCTGTCAAACCACTATTTAATAAACACTGCGCATCCTGTCATGGTAATGATCGCCTGGGTTTAATCGGCCCTCCTCTTATTCCACAAAGTTTCAAACGTCTCAAACCCAAGACCGCCCACCTGGTCATTAAAAACGGTCGGGCAGCCACTCAAATGCCGGCTTTTGCAGCGCTATTATCAGAAACTGAGATTCAGTCACTGGTAAAATATATCTTTACTAAACCCGAAAAAGTTCCTCAATGGGGTATGCCGGAAATAGTCCATAGCCATAAAATAATCAATGATCCAAAGTCACTCTCTGCAACTGCCATCTTTGATGCCGACCTGCAAAATCTTTTTTTAGTGGTTGAAACCGGCGATCATCATGTCACTTTACTTGATGGTGATACCTTCAAACCTATTTTTCGCTTTAAGAGTCATAATGCTCTGCATGGCGGCCCAAAATATTCCAAAAACGGTCGCTATGTCTTTTTTGCTTCCCGGGATGGCTGGATCACTAAATTCGATATTTACAATCTTAAGGTGATTGCTGATATACGTGTCGGTATTAACACTCGCAACCTTGCTGTTTCTGATGATGGAAAATTTATTATTGCCGGTAATACCCTGCCGCATACTGCCGTTATTCTCAATGCAAGCGATCTATCACCACTTAAAGTTATCCCTGTGGTGAATGAGCAAGGGCAAAGCTCCCGAGTGAGTGCTGTTTATACTGCTGCACCCCGTAAAAGTTTTATTCTGGCACTTAAAGACTTCCCGGAAGTTTGGGAGATCCCCTATGTTGACAAGGAAGTTTTTGTCCACGACTATCGCTATGAGATGCCTCAATACACCGGTAAAGCGTTTTCAATCAGACGTTTAAAATTAAAAAATTATCTGGATGATTTTTTCTTTGATCAGGAATATAAATATATCATTGGTGCGGCCCGTCCTGAAGGTGAGCGGCTACCCCAGGGCGGTCAGGTGATCAGTATCGCTTCAGGTCGAAAAATAAGTGATATCGATATTCCCGGTATGCCGCATCTTAGTTCTGGTATTAGCTGGAAGTACAAAGATACACGGGTGATCGCTACGCCCAATATAAAAGAGGGAGTTGTCTCTATTATTGATAGTAAAACCTGGAAAATCATAAAAAAAATAAAAACCCAGGGTCCTGGATTCTTTATGCGCAGCCATGAGCAAAGCCCCTATGCCTGGGTTGATGTTTTTTTTGGCCCACACAAAGATTTAGTTCATATTATTGATAAAAAAACACTTGAAATAGTAAAAACCTTACAACCGGTGCCAGGAAAAACAGCTGCGCATGTTGAATTTACTAAAGATGGGCGGTATGCTTTATTGAGCATCTGGGAAGATGATGGGGCTATTATTGTATATGATGCCCTAACACTTAAAGAAGTGACGCGCTTAGCCATGAAAAAACCTTCTGGAAAATACAATGTCTACAATAAGACACATCTGGAAGAAGGCACTAGTCATTAATCATTTTAGAATTTATAAAAACACTTAGTTTACTTTCAAAGGGGAAAATAATGTTCAAATCACTTGGCACGTTTGGCATAGTCATGTTAATGGTTTCCGCACTTGTTGCGGTGGGTCTGGGTTTTTTAGTCACCGGTCCGACTCACCCATTTCCATGGATTATGCTGGCATTCACCCTTGCTATCCCTTTTATTCATAGTAAATATAGCGCCAATCGTTATCTGGTCTGGAAAGACGAATACAGTGTTGGCATTAAAGCCATGGATAATGATCATAAAAAATTACTCAATTTGATCAACCAATTACAAACAGCAGTGGATTATTATACCGGTAAGGAATTTGAGCAAAAAGCTTTGGATGAATTAGTAGACTATACCAAAACACATTTTAAACGAGAAGAAAATTTACTCAAAGAAAATGATTATGCTGATATTGAAGCGCATAAAAAACAACATGAAAATTTTATTAATAAGATAAATGAATCGGTTGAACAGTACAAAAATAGTGCCGATGCCACTATAATTGATACGCTTGAATTTCTTAAAGTGTGGTTAATTAAACACATTAATGGCACGGATAAAGAATATGGCAAAGAACTGAATAAAAAAGGTATTCACTAATGGCACGATTGGGCTGGGTTTTATTTATCATTATGTCGCTCATTACTGGTGCACTGGCTTATAAATTTATTTTCAGTGGTGCAACGAAAGTGGCGGCTGATGGTCGTACAACCATACTCTTTGATGAGTCTGAACGTGCATTTTTCTTAAATGAAATGAGAAATTTTTTAATTGCTGTTCAGCAGATCAGTGATGGTATTGAAAAAGATGATATGCAGCAGATTGCTCATGCAGCCAAAACCGTCGGCTCAGGTGATCTGGCTCACGTGCCTGCAGGCATAATGGGTAAATTACCACTGGCCGTGAAAAAAATGGGACTCTCTACGCATAAGGCATTTGATCAGCTGGCTATGGATGCAGAACAATTAGGCGATAAAGAACATAGCCTGTCACAACTCAATCAGATTTTACCCACCTGCACAGCATGCCATGCCTTATATAGAGTACACTGACTACAGATAGTGCCGCTATTTATTTTCTGCCGGTGAGTCTAAGATTTAAGCTGTCTCTGTCTCCCGGACTTTCCGCCCGAAGAGCTAATGACTCTTCATTGCCGCTGCGTGTTGTTGTATCAGCTCATCTAACTGTTCTGCCGGTACAAATTTATGCCATTGTTCTGCCGGAATATTGGCCATCGCTGTTGCTTTATAATCACCGCAACCGGGGCAGACAAACAAAAAAGTATGTTTATTCTGACAACTTTTATCAAACGCCACATCATCTAATGTATATTGAATATGGCACTTCTGACAATTAAGATTGTACACGGGTGTATCTGACATAGCGCTTCCTCTGGTTTGCCCTGAATCAGGAGCACTGACATAAATATTTTTGCCCGCAACTCCTTTCAGTTCTATTTCCTACTAATCAAGTCAACTATTTTAGCTGAATCAACTGCTGATTAAAAGTCTTAAATTATGGTCTATACTTGACGAATCATCATAAAAATTTATTCTGCCAATAACTATAATGATAATGAATCCTAATCATCGATTTTACATTGTGCATGGCCCCAAATTTATCAGTAAGCTCATGCCTGTCAACCTGCCTGACACCTCAATTAACTTCATCCTCATTGATTCACCAGAACAAATAAAACAGTATACTGACAGTGTCTTTATTTTTGATGCTCAATTACTACAAAAAGCTCCCTTTGAACAATGGACAGCGGCACTTACTAGTAGTATTACACTATCAGAGCAGCACCTGCAGCTTGATACAGATCTTATTGCCGCCAGTAACTTCCCCCAACGTGAAACTATAAAAATACTCACCTTTGCCTGTCGACAATTATTAAGCCGACAACAATATATGCAAGCAAAACAGGCATTCGATACTGAACATCAGCGTATTTCACAATTAAATAAAATTGCCATTGCATTGTCTACTGAAAAAAACATTGGTGTTTTACTGCGTAAAATTCTGCATGAATCACAAAACCTTTCTGATTGTGACGCCGTGTCACTCTATCTGGTCAACCAGGAAAATACCGATAATCCCTCCTTAATTTTTAAGCTGTCTTTTAATGACACGCTGGACTCTCAATTAAATGAGATGGTTATTCCCCTGAATAATCATTCCATTGCCGGCTATGCCGCACTGAATAATCAGGCGGTTGTTATTAATGATGTCTATCACATTGATGCTGACAAACCTTATCAATTTGATTCATCATTAGATCAGCAGCTAAACTATCGCACTATTTCCATGCTGGCCGTGCCCATTACCAATCATAAGCATGAAGCTATCGGCGTGTTACAGTTTATCAATCGTAAAAGTAAACGCCATATTAAACTCACCAGTACCGCAATCAGTGAAAAATATGTACTACCATTTGACCCGAGCATGACACAATTACTCTGTGCTTTGGCCAGCCAGGCGGCGATTGCAATTGAAAATGCACTTTTAATTGAAAATATTAATAAACTTTTTGAAGGCTTTGTACAGGCTTCTGTACTGGCTATTGAACAACGCGATCCGACTACCTGTGGACATTCATTCCGGGTGGCCGATTTATGTATTTCCCTGGCAACACAACTACATACTTCAGATAACCCCAATTACAGGCAGATAAAATACTCTGATAATGAACTTCGTGAACTACGCTATGCTGCGCTATTGCATGACTTTGGTAAGGTTGGCGTACGAGAAAATGTACTTATCAAGGAAAAGAAATTACCTGACAAGCGTCTGGAATTACTGGAATATCGGTTTGCTCTGGAAAAAGAGCGACTGCAGCGTAAAATGTGTGAACAGGAGTTACACTTGCACCAGAGTCATGCTTCAGCAAAGGACATAGACACACTGCATAAGCAACTCAAATTACAGCTAACGCAACTGGATCAATATTTTCAGGCTGTCGTTGCGGCCAATGAACCAACAATTCTATCCCATGGACATTTTTTTCATCTCAATACCATCAAAAAAATTCCCTTTGACGAGTTAAATAATACTCATGGTTTTCTCATTTCCGACAAAGATTTTCTGGCACTGTCCGTTAAAAAAGGCAGTTTAACCGAAAATGAACGCCAACAAATTCAATCTCATGTGGTACATACCATGAATTTTTTAGAACAAATTCCCTGGACAGCAGATTTGCAGCAAATTCCGTCTATTGCAGCAGCACACCATGAAAAGCTCAATGGTCAGGGCTATCCCTATGGCCTGTTTGCAGATGAAATATCAATGACATCACGGATCATGGCTGTCTGTGATATCTATGATGCCCTGATTGCTAAGGATCGACCCTATAAAGATTCTGTGGCTATAAGCACAGCCTTAAATATTATCCAGGCTGAAGCAGATGGAGGTGCATTAGATAAAGAACTGGTGAAGATCTTTATTCAGCAAAAAGTCTATAAGCTCATACATAAGAAGGATTACCAACCATCAATGAATATCAATAAAAATATTGAACATAATCCTGTCTGTGATATTGACCTGAATTGATAGCAGATAATTATGCTTATAATTTATGTAAAAAAAGCCGACATTCAGAGTCTGCATAGAAATGCTTAGTTCACTATTTACACAAAGCTCAATAAAAATTTTTTTTTACTGAAACATCAATGTTAGTTAAACAATATCCACTTAAGCCTGAGTTTGTATAATTTAATCCCAGAATCCTTTACCCAGCAAATGGATAGGCGAAGTTCTGTCAATAAATATAATCGCATCAAATTCATCAGCCAGATGAGTCCTGTTATAATGTGAGTTCAGCTCATCCTGTGGCTGATAAATAACGCCTACATGACGCTGCAGACGAGTTTTATTTAAAAATTGCCTTAAAGGCTCACTCTGCTGAAGATTTAACAAAAAATGACTGATTCCTAAAGAATGAAATAATGCCGCAACACTCTCTGGATGTGCATTTAATAAGGTTTTTATTTTGACCGGAGACTGCCATTCATCTGCTGCAAGCACCTCTCCTGTGTAAGTTATCATCCCCAGAGAAAATACTTCCTGCTTAAAATGCTGCCGCATTAACTGTCCCAGATTTAACTGAGACTGCTCTGCCACCTGAGTGGCACGAGCATCACCCAAATGCGAATTATGCGCCCAGATGATTGTTTTAGGCTGTTTCAGGTGGGCGCTAATCGCCCGTATAGAGGCCATCATATACTGATCGCGAATATTCCAGGATTCAATATCATTAGCCGTCTGATACAGCACCCGAAAATTTTTTTCAGTGTGTTTAACCAGCCGTGCATTTTCCCGGGTATAAAAAAAGGCATCCTGTTCTATAAATGAATTTTTTTCCGGACAGGGAAAACGACATAGGTCAAAATCCAGAAACTGTTCAGTCACTGCACTTTCACAACTGATTGATGGCTCTTCTGTTACCTGCTGACCATACTGATGCAGATTTTTAAACTGAGAAAAACATTGATAGCGTTGTAGTGCCTGCCGGGCAGCCGGAAGTGAAAATGGCTGTAAATAGTCAACTACAGCTTGCCTGGAACGGGCAAAACTATAAATATCCATACCATGCAGACTGACTTTTTGACTGACATCAGCAAAACGGGTGTTATACTGCTTCAACCAGTGAAGAAAATCCAGCATGGGCTTATTATTCCAGATCCATGCGCCTTCAGGATTAGAGACATTTAGCAGTTCACTGGCCGACTCCGGAATTGAGGAATGAACGTATTGATTGAGCTGTTCTACATTAAGCAGGTCGGCTTCTAACACAACCAGCTTAAAATTTTTATATTCAATGAGTTGTTTGCTCAGATCAATTCGCTGCTGATAAAACTCTTCACTGCCGTGAGTCGAATCACCTATTAATACATAGCGCTTTTGCCCTATCAGATTGATAACGGCCAGTGAGTTCTGCACCTTATTTAAGGGCACAAGCGATTGCTTGAGTAAGCTGATTTCATTATTTAACGGTAATGCTGATGAGTATAGATAGTGCTGGGCATCAATGATAAAAACCAGGCCAGTCACAATCAATAATCGATAAAAAAAATAAAGACGGCAAATTAATATCATGTAAACAGGTCCGCAGTGAAAATTTTAGTTAATATTTATTAAACAACCTCAACCGTACCGGTCAAATATCAAAACGCAGCATAGCTATTTGGCTCATTCTTTTGTCTGTCTAAAACTTGCTACAGTCAAACAATTGTCCACAAAAAACAAACTTAATAACTCCTATAACTTATTATTTTGCCGTCATTTCCCCCAAATGCATTTTGCTTATTAAGTTCTTTAGCTGCAATTTTTAATCTATTGACTAACAATGAATGGGGTCAGCTAGCCTTTTATTATAATTTTTTACCATTCCATACTCCACCATTAGAGTCTGAATTGTATCCACCCCAGCGCCCTTTAAAAGATTTTCCATCCGGTGAAATATCAAAATAACCTCGACCCCATTCTCCATTGGTTTGGCTCCATTTAAATCGGAACCGGTTTCCTTCTACTGTTCCATTTATTTGACCATTAAACTGGCCTGTATATTTTCCTTTTGCAATTATTTTTGTTTGAATTATTGTTACTGGTCCCCAGGCGGTTTTCCAGCTTCCTGTAAAATCTACACCTTCGTTAGCGATACATGTCATCGAGCTTAAAATAAGTGACAGAAAAATTATAAAAATTGTTATTTTAGAAAAATTTAACAATAAGTATTTCAAAGTACTTCTCCTTTCAATATAGAGATAGATGTCTCGTAATATTTGTTTTTACTTCATTATATATCAAACATAACATTGCCATGATTTCCCTGGCCATATTTTTTGTCTCTATTAATAATTGCATAGTATCAATCCAGATTAATAATAACTGCTTTTTTATCCTTTGAGCCTGTATCAGCTTCTGTTTGAATAAGATTGAAGACAGCGCTTATATTCATGGTCCCCTTATAGGGTCGCTCTTTAGCGGTTAAGGCATCATAAATACAAACATAATAGCATTAGGATTTTCATAAAGAGCTGCTGTTCTTAACGGGATACCCCACAGATTGCTGGTCCAGAAAATTCTATCTAAAAGTTCTAAAGCATGTAATACATGGGACGGGATTGCAGGCATTCACTTACTTAGAGCAATAAGATATATTCTTAGCTATAGACTACTATCGACTATGAAGCAAATTTTTACTTACTCAGGATATGCTGTGTAGCAGAATTAAACCGGATTGGTAGTGAGATTGGCATACAGGATAGGCAGTTTCTGTGGCAGGTGTTCTGGTTTTCTGATAATTGTATAACCATTATTGCCAAAGATATGAGGCAGGTATTCCCCGCCCTGATCATCAATAGTGATACAAAAGGTCTGTAAGCCTTTGGCTCTGGCTTCATGAATAGCCCGACGGGTATCCTCGACGCCATAACGTCCCTCATAACGATCTAAATCATTGGGCTTGCCGTCTGTGAGAATCAATAGCAGGCGTTGCTGGCTATCCTGTTGCTCAAGCTTGCCTGAAGCATAGCGAATAGCTGCCCCCATACGCGTATAAAAGCCTGGTTTAATGGCTTGAATACGGGAACGGACAGTACCATTATAGCTTTCCTGAAAGGTCTTAAGGGTATTAAAGCGAATATGTCCTCTATTTCGTGATGAAAAACCATAAATTGAAAACTGATCACCAGTATTGCGCAGGCTTTCACTAAACAAAAATAAAGAATCGCGAATAACATCAATAATACGTGCGTCATTAGACAACCAGGTATCTGTAGATAAGGAAAAATCAGCTAATAGTAAACAGGATAAATCCCGCTCACTGGAGCGCAGTTGCTGATATAAATCCGGTTGCTCTACTTTATGGCCGCTATAGCGTTCACCGACATAATTGATATAAGCATCCAGATCAAGTTCACTGCCCTCGCTCTGATGCCTGTGCCAAACACGTTTAGTCGTTAGTGCCTCTAATTGATGACGTAGTTTTTTTGCTGTCCGACGTAGATTTTCCGGTAATTCACCCTGCTCACCGGTATTATGAACCATATTAACCACAGAACAATAGTCAGCCTGCAACAGCTGTTTTTTATAATCCCATTCTGGCAGCAGCACATCACTTTCCAGCACCACTTCATCCATTGACTCCGCCGGCAGATCCAGATCAAATTTTACCTTACCGCCCTTAGTTTTATTGTCACGGGCCACCGACAAAAAATCCATATCATCAGCATTTTTATCCGCACTATCCTGATCGGCTTCATCATCATCTTCAGTGCTGCGATTAATATTTAAAAATTCACTAAAACCAAAAATACTTTCAAAACGGTGCAAGATTAAGCCATCTTTACCATCGGGCATATCCACACGCTCTGCATTACGGCGCCTATTTTCTTTATTATTTTGTTTCGGCTTAGAATTTTCTGATGACTGTTCTTCATTATCAGTCAGTTGCCGTTGACTGCTCAGATCAGCTACTTCAGGGGGATTGGGATGGGGCCATAATAGAACCGGTTTGGGAGCATGCTGACTGACAGGTAATTGCCCGATACGGCCCGGTTGCTGTAACGCCTGGGCGATAGCATTTTCCTGCACCTGCTCCTGTTCATTTAACTTCTCGTCAATATTGCGTGTCGGTAAATAAGCACTGACCAGACGCTCATAACGAGACTGCAAGCCAGGGAAACGCTCAAGTACAGCTATAGTCAAAGTTTGACTATACAAAAACCAACCTTGCAAACCTCGAATTTTTGCTGAGGGATTTTCCAGTGTATGAGCATTGATTGCAGCCAGCCAGAAATATAAATCTTTATTCAGCGACTTATCAGCAAAAACATTGATCTGTTTAGGCAGATGCAGTGTATCTTCATCCTGCCAGCTTAATTCAATATATTTGCCCGTGCCGGCGACCCGGTGTTTCCAGTTACGTTTGGCAAAATGCCGGGTCGCCGTCGATTCGACTATACGCAGGGCATTATCACCACCCAACGCACGGAAAAAAATACCCAGTGGCTTGCTGACCTCAGCAAGCGTAATGGTTGATTGTTGATAGCTTTTATCAGACAGACGCGTCACTAGCTTGTCCCAAATCTGCCCTACCTGTTCTTCCACCTTATTTACTCTTTATCTGCTTGACGTTCATTCATTTATACCCTGCCCTTTCCACTTATCAAACATTTCAAAGAAGATTTATAAGCCAGCGTCACTGATTTTTTATTTACCAAAAGATGCATAAACTACTTCCATCAAAGCACTGACCACGTCTTCTTCATCACTTAAAGGCTCAATCAAACCTGCCAGGCAGGCCTCAACCGGATCAAAACCCGACTTAATCAGACGTGCTGTATAAACCAGTAAACGAGTACTGGCCCCTTCTTCAAGATCATGATCTTTTAACTGTCTCAGGGCATTAGCCATAGCCACCAGTTTCTTCGCCATCGGTTCATCAATGCCGGTTTCCTGCTGTACCACTTCCCGCTCTTGCGCCGCTTTAAGATAATTAAAACTCATAGAAATAAAACGCTGACGAGTACTGGGCTTTAGACCTTTCATCATACTTTGGTAACCTGGATTATAGGATACTACCAGCATAAAATTATCCGGTGCATGCAGTGTCTCACCAGTACGATCAATGGGCAAAATCCGTCGATCATCCGTCAATGGATGAATTACGACTGTGGTATCTTTACGGGCTTCAACCACCTCATCCAGATAACAAATACCACCACCGCGTACCGCCCGGGTTAAAGGACCATCATTCCAGATAGTCTGGCCATCACCAATAAGATAACGTCCTACCAGATCAGATGCGGTTAAATCATCATGGCAGGAAACAGTATATAAGGGTACATTAAGTTGTGCTGCCATATGAGCAATAAAACGGGTCTTACCACTACCGGTAGGTCCCTTTAATAATACCGGTAACTGATTAGCAAAAGCATGATTAAAAAGCGCTTCTTCATTTCCCTGTGGTGAATAAAATGGTATATCAGCCTGCATCTCAGTTGTCATAAATAAAATCTCAAAAAGTGAATAGTAGAATAAATGGCAATATTGTTATTCATTATAGCCTGAAATCAACTGGCACTTAAAATATAACCGGTATAGATAATAGCCGGTATAACAATTACAAAACCTAATAATGCATAGCGCCAGAAGCCCCTGACATTTCTCAGGCCCATATAATGATCAATAATAAGCTGGCCTTTAAAAGTGACCGTTAACAGGACAAAAGCAACAATATACATACCTGATAATTCAAAAAAGCCCACCAGCGCCGTACTTAACGTCAAAAGTATGAGCATTATCCATATAATGGTTAATTTTGTACTTGATGTAAATCTAGCATCCGACATAAGAATCTACCTTGTGTAACATTAAGTGTTAACGAATAATATAAACCAGAGGAAATAAAACAATCCAGACTAAATCAACCATATGCCAGTAGGATGCACCAGTTTCAATACCGATATGATCCTCAGCTGAATACTTCCCCTGCCTGACAAAATAATAAAGCGAAGCCAGTATAACCATGCCCATCATGACATGCATAAAATGAAAAAAAGTCAGTGAAATATAAAAAGTGTAAAAGGTGTTAGTACTAAGATGAATCCCGGCGCCAAAAACATGTGAGTATTCCCATATTTTGACCACCAGGAATACACCACCCATTGCCAGGGCCAGTAATAGCATATGACCCGAGCGCCTTACATTATTGTTTTTAATTGCATGCACTGACATAGCCACGAAGTAACTACTGGTGATCAAAGCCATAGTATTAATTACCCCGGCCATACGATGTAATTCTAACTGGTAGGTATTAAATAATTCAATGTTATTACTGCGCACAAAAACATAAACAATAAAAAAAATCCCGAACACCAGTAATTCTGCCATAATAAAAAACCAGATAGCCAAATCACCCGGCAGGGGCTCTTTTTCAATATTGTTTATTGCGATATTTTCAGACATTTTTACTCGCCTTTTATAATTACTTATCAATTGAAAATTTTAAAAAATTATTCATTTTTTTTATGCAATAAGGGTCACACAAAAAGTTAAAAGGCTCAGTATTTTTATATACGTGCCTATATCAATTATTTTCAGCTGACATAAAAAA
>Ga0256844_10000060_pt1 | contig 43665 bp, 48 predicted proteins | sample MusselsmetaG_FD_189100 | JGI IMG/M metagenome (GOLD analysis project Ga0256844, IMG submission 189100) | Mussel associated microbial communities from hydrothermal vent at the East Pacific Rise, Pacific Ocean - Mussels | ecosystem: Host-associated > Mollusca > Shell > Unclassified ... | reverse complement strand
TATAATAGCACTTGAAGATGGAGACTTGAGCAAGATAAGAGAAGAAATAGCTCTTCATATCGCCAGTTTTAGACTCTATATAGTCAATTTTTTACAAAATATTTTTATGGTACAATTTTTAAAGAAACTTGCTTGATAATTTAGGGTTTTTAGAAGTTATTGAAAGTGTGAGGCTGTGTTTTTTCACAGTCTCACGTTCTTGTTATAGGTTCTATTTCCAATACCGAAACGATACTCTAAGCAAGACCTCATTCAAAATATGCATGTTTGACCCATAATATATTATAGTGCTGATAGGAAGATAAGGATTGTCTTCAATAGCTGTTATTTCTGACTGATTTATCAATTTAGAAAAGATTAACAATTGTTTGTATAATTTATAAAGTTCATAGTTTTCTTGTAAATTGAAATTTTCAATTTGATTATCACTCAATCCATCCTCTAGGTTTTTCATTGAACTTTCTATATCACCTTTAATACTAACTATAAATTCAACAATTTTTTTCATTGCATCTATAAAGTCTTTATAAAGTTTCTTTTGATCAGCATCATTTATAGAATTAGTTAATATTGCTATATTTGATATAATTTGCTTGCTTTTATACTCATTACCAGTTATATTTCTTTCTAAATCGATACCGATATTTATATTTTTAAAACCTGATAATCTTGAATAAATATTTTCTGGAGTTTGATATGATAGTTCATCCTCAAATGATTTAGCAATAAGTTCATGTGTCTCATCATATATATGCCGAAGGTGTTTGCTTATACCATTTTCTTTATTGTAAGAGTTTTGATAGCTCTCAAATGTGTAACCAAGATGTGAATTTATACTTACTAGTAAATGAGATAATCTATTTGTGACTTTTTTTATACTTTTGAGTTCTCTATTATATATTTCAATATATGGTTTTGAATTCCTAATAATATACTCGTTTTCAGCAATGTCTTTATTAAATTGGTATGTATTTTCACTTAAACTATATGCTTTTTTTGCTAGTTTATAACTTCTAAGTGCTATTAATAAACTAGAGAAGGCTGCAATGCTTGGTGCTCCGATAAATAATGTTTTTAATTCTATCATGTATTTTTATCCTTATGTCCTATAACGGCGAGGCTGAGTACCATTAATATATAATTCATAAAATCCCGGAGGGTTTTCTGGATTATATCTTGATGTGTGTTCTCCTGCAAATTGTTGTATGTAGCGAAGTGAAATACGACAATTGGTAGGATGCACGTTCAGTGCTCAGCCTCGCCGTTGTACGTGTTCGCAAAGCGGGCACGTACAACTATTTAATCAAACACATTCTATATTAAATAACCTTAATAATCACAATTAATAATCACATTTAATATCTATATTTATTGAAAACAATGTCAATCTGTCATGTTTTTCGCTAAAAAGACAAAAATAGTATAAAGTGCTTAAATATTATGTGTGTGTTAAGTAGATTTAAGAGGGTTTAATACACACTTTGCGAGTTAAATATTACATATATTATTTAACACGCAAAATGTAGCTTAATCGAAAAGGACTTTTTATAAAATTACACCCCAGTGATTGAATATCCACTTTTATAAAAAATAATCTGACAACCTTAAACTCTTAATTTCAAGAAAGAATATTACAGTTTATCATACAATTATTGAATAAAGTAAAAACGAGAGGCTAGACTATTAGAGATTTTGGCTAAATGATGTTACTGAGTGGTACACTTTTATGTTGCGCTTGAGAGTACTACTAATAAAATAGAGGATTAAATCAATATACCCTTGAAAATTAAAGTGACTACGAATTTAAAAGCTTCTTTATAATCTCTTTAAAAATAGGCATATTGTATCTAATTACATCTTCTATGATATTATCGTCTGTACTATCATAATCGTGTGCTATGTAGTTTCTAACGGCACTAATACCTTTTAAATCTTCACTTGTAAATGCTTCAAGTATTTTAAACTCATTATCTTCTTTGAGTTTACTAAATTGCTCAGCAATTCGTACTATGTTCATTCGTATAGCAGGTTTAATAAGTTTATCTTCAATAGCACGAGTTATTTTTAAATCATCATTATTGATAATAAATTCAATATCTTCAATACATTTATAAATACTTTTGAGTCTATCAATAGCCTTAGACATTTATAAGCTCTTCGAGGATTAATTTATTTGTATTAGGCACTAAGTCTATCGGAGTATGGAAAATTGCTTGTAGCTCTTTTTTTACTTCATCTATTCTTAAAAGTTTTGCAAAGCCACCTTTATACTTTAAAGAGAATTTATCATAATCAAGTTTATAAGCTACATCAATATCACTAAATTTAGTTTGTGTATCTCTTGCATAGCTTCCAAAAAGCCCTAAAAGTATTAAACCCTCTTTCTCATAAGTTGGTTTTAGCTCTTTGAGTCTTGCTAATATACTGTTCTTATCATTAGACATAAATAACCTCTTTTTTAATCTAAAGAAGTATAACATAGTTTGATTTATACAACGCCAATAGTAAAAATGGGTGCTTAAAACACCAAATCACACCTCAATCACACCTCAGTGATTGAATATCCACCCGCATGAACAGAAATTCGTCCAAGTATAAGAAGATGTATTATGCATAAATTTCCATATAATGTACTCTATTCAATAGAAAATGATTCTATTGTGATAATTGCTATCGCACATCACCATCAAAGTCCAAACTATTGGACTAATAGAATAAACTAATAAGCAAATATCAATACACCCCAGTGAACAATCAAAAATGATGTGCTTTACATCTATTTGTATATTTTTTTCTTGCAGCTTTTGCAAAAATGTTTAGTTTTGTTCTACTTTTTTCTGCTCTGCGTTTAACAGCTTTTATATCTCGCTTATCAAACGCAACTAACATCTCATACTCTTCACCGCTACAGCCAATTGATTTTGAAATCTTTTGTAAAAATTCAAAACCAATTCTGTTTAAAGATGAAATTTTATCTAAATCACTAAAAAGTCCATCCGAGATATCCATTCCTGCTTTGAGATAACGTGATGAATATTTTATAAAATCTGCTCTTAATTTTATGTTTACAAACTTAGATTTTTGATGAATAGTTCCTAAGTTTAATAATTTTTTTAAATCTCTTGCAGAACTCCCAAGTTCTCCTGTATAGGCTAAATAATCTCCAACTTTAACGCCACTTCTTAGCAGTGGTTTCTTTGTTGTAGAGATAATGGTAATACTAATATCAAGTTTAGTGTTACTTATAGTATCTCCGCCAATAATTTCAACACCATACTCAAGAGCAACAGTCTCAAAACCGTGAATAAGCTCTCTCATGTCAGACTTTGTCAGACTTTGTGGCATTGCTATACTAAGGAGTGCGTACTTCGGCAGAGCATTCATAGCTACTGCATCTGAGATATTAACTAACATTGCTTTTTGTGCAATTTGGTAAAAACTCATCCATTTTGTTTTAAAATGAATATTTTCAAAAAATGCATCTTTAGAGTAGACAAAGCCATCAATATAGGCACCATCATCACCTATGTGATTACTGCTAAGTTGCGATATAAAATAGTTTTCTAAGTTCAATCAATCTTCTTTTTAAGCATTTATTAATAACTCGCGTTATAGAATGATGCGTTATTATAACATTATTAGGGAAAAACATATGAAACACTCCATTAAAAAGATATTCCAGAATCTAAATATATATATGCTTCTTGTTTTATTTATATCTTTTATAGCCTTAGCGCTTACACTTGAACACCAATTATCAGTAAATAAAGTAAAAAACTTAAACACTCAAAAAACTATTATTTTATCTCTTACACAACTTGATAACGAGGATATTGATTTAGCACTAGTACTATTCCAAGGAAGAAGTGCCCAACTAAACAGGGATATAGATAAACTTCGTAATTCATACAAATATAATGTTACCGGCAAATATTTGCTTGTAAATAATGCTGCATATAATGAAGATTTAAAAAAGTTAAGAGATTTAGTAAATATATTTAATAAAAGTGCTTATGAAAACCTAAAGACAAGAAATCTTAGAAAAAATAAAGCCGCTAAAGAAAAAATTGCTAAAGAAAATCTACAAAAATCACTTTATGCAGTAAATGCTCACATTGATGAGATGATTATAGAAGATATGAGATATAACGAAGCCGTCTTTATGTTTTTTGAAAAATTCCTTCTTTTCTCTTTTGTTTTTGTACTAATGGGTACACTTTGGTACAGAAAAAGAATTAACGATATTTTTACTGATATAGAGTTTTTATCTTCTACAGAGAAGAACTATGCAGAGTATCAGATATTTAGTATTGAAGCTGATGCAATATCACAAAGAATGAAAAGAAAAGTTACAACAACAGATAATCCAGCTTTTATGGACCAAATTACTGGTATCAACAACCATAAAGGTATGATAAACGCTTATGCTGATAAAAAAGGTATGAAAGAGCAAAATTTCACTTCAGTAACAGTAACAGTTATTGAAATTGATAATTTTTCAAAATCTAATAGAACTTATAATCAAGAACTCACCCAATCTATACTTAAAAAAATAGCTTTCACAATTTCTTTGCATGAACAGCCAACTGATATTATCGCTAGAACTGACTACAACCAGTTCACTATTATATTTTCTAGAGCATCCAAAGAGCAATCATATAAAGATGTTGATATTATCAGACAAAGTATCTCTGAGCTAAAATTTAAAACTCCAAAAGGTGAAAATATTACTGTTTGTGGAGGGTATGTTGTAAAACCAGGTCATACTAGTTTAGAAGAAGCTATTAAAAATGCGAAAGATATTCTAAAGTATACAAAATCTGTAGCTAAAAATAAAATATATCAAACTAAAGATATTGCTGAACGTAACCTGTAAAAGTATATTTTAAATACTTATACAGGCCTCACTTATTTGTGTCTCAAATAGTAACAAACTCAAACTTCATCTAAACAAAGCTCTAATTTAACCTCTCGTAAGTCTACTCACGATATAATCAGCATTATTTTACAAGTTCTATACTAAGGAAATTTAATGAGTATTCCTATTTATACTTACGATGCTATTGTTGTTGGTGCCGGCCTTGCAGGTTGTGCCGCAGCAAGAGAGTTACAAAACGCAGGAAAGAAAGTTGCTGTAATTACAAAATTACATCCACTTAGAAGCCATTCAGGTGCAGCGCAGGGTGGTGTTAACGCAGCATTCAGTGATGAAGACAGTGTGGAACTACACGAATTTGACACGGTTAAAGGTTCAGACTATTTAGCTGATCAAGATGCAGTTGAATTTATGTGTCAAAAAGCTCCAGAGACTATTCGCTGGGTTGAAAGAATGGGTGCTGCGTTTAGCAGAACTCCAGATGGTAAGATTGCACAACGTCCTTTTGGTGGTCAATCTTCCCCTCGTGCATGTTATGCAAAAGATAGAACTGGTTTAACATTACTACAAACTATTTATGAACAAGCACACCGTGCTGGTGTTAAGTTCTGGGATGAGTGGTATGCTGCTGATATCATATATAAAGATGGTAAAGTATCTGGTGTAGTTGCGTTTAATATTCGTGACATGCAGACAGTTATTTTTAATGCTAAGTCAGTTATGTTTGCAACTGGTGGATATGCTCGTTCATATAAAATCAACTCAAATGCTCACGCAAATACAGGTGATGGTCTTTCAATCGTTGCTCGTCATGGTCTTCCTCTAGAAGATATGGAATTTGTACAATTTCACCCATCTGGATTATCTGGAAATGGTGTTTTAATCTCTGAAGCAGCACGTGGAGAGGGTGGACGCCTTTTCAACTCTGAAGGTGAGAGATTTATGGAGAAATACGCTCCAAACGCAATGGAACTTGCATCTCGTGATGTTGTATCTCGTGCAATTTTAAATGAGATTAGAGAAGGTCGTGGTGTTGGTCCGAGAAAAGATGCAGTGTTTATTGATGTAACTCACTTAGGAAAAGACCTAATTATGGAAAAACTTCCAGAGTTACGTGATCTAGCTATCACTTTCTTAGGTCTAGACATGGTTAAAGAACCAATCCTTATCTCTGCAACTGCTCACTATTCTATGGGTGGTATTCCAGTAAATATTGCTGGTAATGTTCGTAAAAATAATGATGAATTTGTAGAAGGTTTCTATGCAGCTGGTGAGTGTTCATGTGTATCAGTTCACGGTGCAAACCGTCTTGGTGCAAACTCAGTTCTAGAAGCTCTACTTTTTGGTCGTTTTGTTGGCAAAACAATGGTTTGTGAGATTGATAACATTGAACTCCGTGAGGCAACTGCTGAAGATGCAGCAACTGCATTAGCTGAGATAGATTTTGTTCTCAATAATAACGGAAAAGAGACTGTAACATGTATTCGTGAAGAGCTTCAACAGTGCATGACAGCTAATGCTGGTGCATTTAGAACTGCTAAAACATTAGAGCTCGCTATTAAAACTATCAAGAACCTTCGTAAGCGTTTTAAAGATATCCGTATCAAAGACAAATCAAAAGTATTTAATACTGAGATGCAAGAAGCTATCGAGCTTGGTCATATGCTTGAATATTCTTCATTTATTGTAGAATCTGCACTTCCTAGAAAAGAGAGTCGTGGTGCTCACTATAGAGAAGATTTTGAAACAAGAGATGATAAAAACTTCTTAAAACACACAATGGCTTATATGGATAAAAAAGGTGAAATTTCACTTGACTACATGGATGTCGTTCTTGGTAAACATGAACTAAAAGCTAGAACTTACTAGGTAAAGGAAGAGAAACTTATGAGTACACATACAATTACTACACAAAAAGTAAACTTCAAAGTATTTCGTTTTAATGCTGATGAAGATTATCTTCCATATTATGAAAACTATGACATGGATGTAACTTCAGAAGAAGTTGTTTTAGATATTTTAAATAGAATCAAATGGGACCATGATGGAAGTTTTTCTTACAGAAGAAGCTGTCGTCACGGTATCTGTGGAGCATGTGCTATAAAAGTAAATGGTCGTTCAACTCTTGCATGTAAAGAGAGTATGAATGATATGGTTGAACTTTTCGGAAGCGATTTAGTTATTGAACCACTAAGCGTTAAACGTGCTGTTAAAGATTTAATTATTGATAAGGGTGATTTCTGGGAGAAACATGATGCTATCCATCCATACCTTATCTCTGACGTTGAGGAGCATCCAGAGCATGAGCATCTAGTTACACCTGAAGAGGCTGAAGAGTTAAATGAAGCTGACTTATGTATTCAGTGTGGTGCTTGTCATTATGCTTGTCCTGTAGTTGAGATTAATGAAGACTTCTTCGGTCCTGCTGCCTTTGCAAAAGCTTACCGTTTTGAAGCTGATGTTCGCGATGATGCTCATGTTAGCAGACTTACTGAACTTCATGAAGAAAAACAAGGTCTTTGGGACTGTGTTAAGTGCATGGAGTGTGCAGAGGTTTGTCCTAAAGATGTAAATCCGATTGATAAAATCACTAAACTTCATAACATGCTATTTACAGAAGGAGTTGCAACTTCAAATGTTGCTACTCGTCATGCTGTTGGATTTAAACATTCAATCGCTAGAAATGGTGTACTTGATGAGGGTGGTTTAGTTCTTTATTCTGAAGGACCAGCTATCGTTAAACATATTCCAGTAGCACTTAAAATGTTTTCTAAAGGTAAAATTGTTCCACCATGGGGCATTACAAAATCAGACAACTTAGATGAGATTAAAAAGCTTGTAGCATCTTCATCAACAGCAAAGTTCTAGGAGTAATATAGATGAAAAAATTAAAATACGCACTTTTTACAGGATGTACAGCTAAACAGAGTACTCCTGAGCAGATGATGTCAACTATGGCTGTTGCTGATAAACTTGGAATTGAACTAGTGGAGTTAACTGAAGCTTCATGCTGTGGAGCTTCTCACTTACAAGATTATGATGATTTCTTATCTCTAGTTTTAAATGCAAGAAATATTGCTTATGCTGAAAAGCATGGGTTAACTATGGTTACTATCTGTAATACTTGTCAATTAAATACTGCTATGACTAAACACCGTTTAGACAATAGTGCAGACTTAAAGAAAAGAGTTAACGAAAAACTTGCAGAAGTTGGTTTAGAGTACAAAGGTACTTCTTTAATCACTCACTTCCTATATGCAATTATTGACGATATCGGTCTTGATAAAATCGCTGAGATGGTAGTTACACCTCTTAGTCAGTTTAACATCGCACCTTTTTACGGTTGTCATAACATCCGTCCTTCTGAGCTTCAAAATGAAACTCACAAGACTAAAGAGAGTGCTTATCGCCCTACTTCACTTGATGATTTAATCATCGCTTGTGGTGGTAAAAATGTTGATTATGAAGAGAAAACTAAATGTTGTGGTTTCCATGCTGAGCTTCAAGCTCCTAAAACTGCAGCTATTTTAACTGGTAATGCTATTGCTGGTGCAATGGATGGTAATGCTGACTGGATGGTAACTCCATGTCCTCTTTGTCACCTTAAGCTAGATACTCAAACAGGTCACGCTTCTGAAGCAATCGGACGTGAAGTTTCACTTCCTGTTCTTCATATGCAACAGATGCTTGGACTTGCTCTTGGTTGTCCACAAGAGTCTTTAGGTATGAAACATCACCTAACAAAAGTAGATTTCGTATAATCTACTCCTTTATTCCCGCATTAGCGGGAATCTCTATCTTCAAACTCTATAACTTCTATACAAAATATCAATAAACGGAAATAAAATGTCAGACTCAATAGAAATAATATCTTGGAATGTTAATGGAATACGTGCTATAGGCAACAAAGAAGCACTTAAATGGATTGATGAGAGAGAAACTGACATCTTATGCCTTCAAGAGATAAAAGCGCTTGAGGAACAGATACCAGAAGGTCTTTTTGAAAAAGAGTATGTAGATGTCATTGTAAACTCCGCTACAAAAAAAGGTTATAGTGGAACTATGACTTGGAGTACGCTACAGAGTGACTACAATTCAACATGCCAACATGTTGATACAACAAGTGAAGGTAGAATTGTTGAGACTCACTATGATGACATAGTACTTTTTAATGTCTATTTTCCAAACGGTCAAAAAGATGAAGAGCGTTTAGCTCATAAGATGAAGTTTTATGATGATTTTTTAGCTCACTGTGAAACTTTACGTGAGGATGGGAAATCTATTATAATCTGTGGTGATGTAAATACTGCACATAAAGAGATAGACCTTAAAAATCCAAAAGCAAACTCTAAAACATCCGGTTTTTTACCGATTGAGAGAGAGTGGATAGATAAATTGATAGAGCATGGTTACGTAGATACATTTAGATATGTAAACGGCGATGAGATTGATAGATACAGCTGGTGGTCATATCGTTCTGGGGCGAGACTCAAAAATGTAGGATGGAGAATAGACTACTTCTTTATAAGTGAAGATCTATGTGAAAGTCTTGAAGATGCCTTTATATTAGACTACATAGAAGGCTCAGACCACTGTCCTGTAGGAATTAGACTCTCTATCTAAATTTTGGAACATCCTTTGCTAAATAACTTCTAATTATAAAAAGGAGTTTTCATGCAAAACCTTGTCGTAGAAAATTTAAGTGCTAACCCACAGAGATTAATAGATTTACAATGGCTAGAAGATGAACTTTATGATGTCAATCAAGATGAAGTTAATTTAGATTGGAATAGACAAAAAAAGTGTGTAGAGCATCAGTTTTCAGATGATTGGGAAGTTGAGTACTGCGTTTTAGAGCATTGGGCTAGTCATGTTGGTGCAAACTTTAACATGACAGACGATGCAAATAAAAATGGTTTCTACTCCGCCTTTATTTATTAATAACTCTCATAAAAAGAGAGTTATTTACTTAGCTTTAGGTCTAAATGCTTTAATAACCTCTTTATTAGTCTCAATAAATGGCCCTTCTAAGAGATCAATACAGTAAGGAACTGCTGGAAATACAGCATCTAAACACTCACGAATTGATTTTGGTTTTCCTGGTAAGTTAATAATTAAACTTTTTCCTCTAATCCCTGCTGTTTGACGTGAAAGAATTGCAGTTGGAACATACTGTAAGCTCACTTGACGCATTAACTCACCAAAACCTGGCATCATCTTTTGGCATACATTCTCAGTAGCTTCAGGAGTTACGTCACGAAGTGCTGGACCTGTTCCTCCAGTTGTTACGACTAAACAGCACCCTGCCTCATCACAAAGCTCTTTCATTGTATTTTCAAGTACATCTTGCTCATCTGGAATACATCTATAAACTATCTCAAACTCACTCTTTAGATAATCTTTCATAGTATCTTGGATAGCTACACCAGAGATATCTTCATATATCCCTTTACTCGCTCTATCACTCGCTGTTATTACGCCTATTTTAATTTCACTCATACTAATTTTATTCCTTTTATATTTTTAATTCAGTTGTAAAAAGTGGTTTGCATCTTTTATATAAGTAACCGTTGCTACTTCTAAAAACAACTCTTTAGCTGCGTTTACATCAATTATATTATCTTGGCCACCAAGATATACTTCTATCTTTATACCACGCTCTATAAGTTCTTTAAAGTCATCCAGGTTCCATTCATACTCGAGCAGCTCACGTAGCTCATCTATTGTACTGCTAGTATGTTCTACTATCTTCTTTTCAAATGGCTCAAAACATGAAGATATAAACTGCTTTAAATATATCTCTTCGTTTTTTTTGTATGTCATCAACTGCAGACGCTTAAATTTTTCATCCTTAGTTTGAAAAAACGCAGGAGAAAAGAGTTGAAGAGTATCTACTCTTTTTCCTTCATCCAACGCTTTTGTAGTAGCTCTAAGCGCTTTTATAGCCCCATAACTAAAACCACATATAGTGTACTCTGACTTTTTAATTAACTCAGAAAAAAGATACTCTTCATTTTTTAGTGAAAATCCACTATAAAACTTCATTGATATACTTTTTTACTTCATTTTTTGTAATACTCTCTCTCTCATATAGTACTGATTCAACACTATCAACCGCTCTTGTAAGTCTCTCTAAAAGAGCTTTACACTCTCCATAAAGTCTTTTCATAATTATTTCTTGTTCCTCTTCTTTAGGAAGTAGAGATGAGCACATTCCATAATCTTCACACATATTTTTTACAAGCCCTTTAGCCTCTGTTAAATCATCTTTTGCTGTACTTGCATGTTCATTGTACTTTATCTCACAAGCAACCATTCCCGCTAAAAGCATCTTAATTCTAAATTCTAGTTCCTGTTTTATAAATGGTTCATCTGTCGTTGGAGTAAGTTTTTCATTTGATAGCATAAGTTTTTCAAAAGGAAGATCAAAATATGTAGCAGTAATAACCTTACCTGCCTGATAAGAGATACGAAACTCTTTTTGCTTGTCATTTAACATTTGAAGCTTTTTCTTTCCAAACATTACTTTGTCTTTTACTTGATGAAAATGCTCAATAGTTACTTGAAAATCATTTTGTCTTAGTGAAAGAAGAGCTGCCTCATTTACAAGAGCTGCTAAAGATGCACCATTAAAACCAACAGTCATATTTGCAACTGCTTTTATATCTAGTTTATGAGGTACTTTATCAATATATTTCAGTAAAATTGATTCTCTCTCACGTTTAGTAGGTAGTTCAACAAACACACGTCTATCAAAGCGACCAGCGCGAAGAAGTGCTGAGTCAAGTACTTCTATCTTATTTGTGGCAGCAACAACGATGACACCGCTGGAGCCTTCAAAACCATCCATCTCTGTAAGAAGTTGATTTAGAGTAGCCTCACGTTCATCGTTTCTCTCGCCACCTCTTTTTTTACCAACAGCATCAATCTCATCTATAAAGATAATAGAGGGTGCGTTTTTCTTAGCTGCGTTAAAGAGTTCATGTACACGTTTTGCACCCATCCCTACATATATCTGAACAAACGATGCACCACTTTGATAATAAAATGGAACTCCAGCCTCATGCGCAACAGCTTTTGCAATCATAGTTTTACCAACACCTGGAGGTCCTACAAGTAAAACACCACGAGGCATACGTGCTCCAAAGTTTTTATACCGCTTTGGATTTTTCATAAAGTCAATAATCTCTTCAAGCTCTATCTTAACATCACTTATCCCACCAATATCACTAAAGCTGACATCACTTTTTATAGATGCAATTGGCGTAGCGGAATCAAGAGATACTCCTCCAGAGTTGGATTTAGAAATGCCGGAGCTATCTATAGAAAAACCACTTCTTTTTTGCCACTCTCTAAAGAGTAAAGAGCCTAAGCCCAGAAATAGAACTAAATAAAGAATATAAAGTATAATGTTTGATTCATTACCAACTTCAACTTTATAATCTACAAACATTTTAGGTGTAACTTGAGTAGAAGCTATTTTATAAAGATTCTCTTTAGTCTTTAAAAAAACATACTCTTTGGTCACTATAACACTCTTTACACTATGGTTTTCAAGCATTACAGTTGCTTCATTTAGTGTTATAGGTTGAGAGTTGTCACGAACAATAGCAAATATCACTAAAGATATAATAATAAACGCAGAGACATAGAGTGCTATTCGGTTTGTACTAGAGTTTAGCATAGTTAAAATCCTCTCTTACTTCATAATTTTGTATATTTACCCAGTTTCCAATAAGGTCTTCATTTGATTTAACTACAATCTTATTAAAATGTTGGTCATGCCCATGATAAAGCCCATCTTTCTCAAACTCTATCAAGACATCAAGCTCACCACTAAAAGCTTTTCTAAAGTCAAGATTTTTTGAATGGATTAATGCTTCAATCTCATGAAGCCTTGTTTTTGCAATCTTTCCATTTACTTCAGGTTTCATAAAAGCAGACTGAGTCCCATCACGTTTAGAGTAAGTAAAGGCATGTAGATGAGTCAGTGGTAACTCTTTTGCATTTCTCATGCCTTCAAGCCAAAGCTCTTCACTCTCACCAGGATGACCGGTAATAAAATCAGTGCCAATAGCAAAGCCTTTATCAGCTAAAAGCTCAAAGAGTTCTCTATCTTGTTTATAAACATTACGTCTGTTCATTAGCTTTAGCATTGTAGGAGAGGTATGTTGCAGTGCTATGTGAAGATGTTTTTCAAGCCATGGTTCACCCAGTATCTCTTTAAACTCATCACTGATTTGAATAGGTTCAACACTTCCTAATCGTATACGTCGAACTCCACGAACCTGAGAGATTTTCTTCATTAGCAAGGCGAGTGAGGTTTTTGTATCTTGTCCATAACTCCCAACATTTGTACCGGTTAAGATAAATTCACCATAACCATTGAGGGCAAGTCTAGTTATCTGCTCCAAAATACGCCCCTCATCCATACTTCTAGCATCTCCACGTACAAATGGAATTATGCAGTATGAACATCGAAAGTTACAACCCTCTTGAATCTTGATAAAGGCCCTGCTCTTTCCGATAAAATCATCAACAACAGCTTCATCAATATGGTTCAAATCACCTGGATCATAAAAAGGTTTATCTTTGCTTAGCATTACGTCTATTTTTTCTTTTTCACTCTGACCAAATACACCATGAATACGCTTCTCTTTTAAAAGTGATTCACCTTTAGTGTGTGCACCACATCCAGTTAAGAAAAGTTTAGCATCACTAGCATTTTTTTCAATGTGAGAGATGTAAGAGCGCACATGAGTATCCGCTCCATTTGTGACAGTACATGAGTTTATAACAATAGCATCTGCTTCAGCTTCATTCTCTGTTATCTCATAATCTTTGAGTGAACTCATCATTACCTGAGAGTCATAAAGATTTGTTCGACAACCAAAGGTTTTAAAGAAGACTTTTTTCTTTACCCCAAGAGCACTTCTTACAGGGCGCATCATACTATCTCGTGAGAATGTGTCATTGGGTCTTCATTACTCATTGAAACATTAAGTTTTTGCGTTGGATAAGCGATAGTTATATCATCTTCATTATTAAAGGCATCCACTATTTCAGTTGAGATCACACTTCTAAGTGTCAGAGTTGCATACGCATTTGTTAAATACCAAGCTTCAATATTTAGACCATTAGGCTCAATAAACGAAAAAATTCTAGGCTCAACATTTGTATTTTTAAGACTATAATTATGTCTAAGTTTATTCAATTGCTTTCTTGTTATATCTGTGTAACCTTTTGAGTATTTTTTGGTTATTTCTTTTGCTAAGTGCATCGCTTTTTTATGATTAGAATCAAAAGTAATAGTTATCTTAACACCATCCCATACAGTTTTAAGTGAGCTATGAGTATAGTTCGCGATCATTCTGGTAAAAACATAATTATTTGGTACAAATATAATTCTACCAGCACGTCTATTTTCCGTAATAGATGTGAGTGTTATATCTTCTAGGATTGTCATACGCAAAAGTGAGATATCCATTACATCACCTACATATCGCATTCCTTCCATGTCTACACGTATTCTATCACCAACATGAATACTTCCACCAAAAACGATTACAAGCCAACCAAGGATACTCATAAACCAATCTTTCATGGCAATTGCGATACCTGCAGAGGCAAAACCAAGTATAGTGACTAAATAGGCTGCATTTTCTATATAGTTGAAAAACAGTATCAAGATTATGAGTGTAAAGTTAGCAAAAGTAATAACTTTATTTGCCATATAAAATCGTTCATTATCTGTAATATATTTTTTAACAACAAGCTTCAGTAGAAAAAACACAATAAACACAACTAAGATAATAATAGCAATTTTCATAACTCTATAAATCTGCTTCTCTACAGCCTTATTAATATTAAGTTCTGCAATTTCGAGTCTTTTTTGATAAACTTCTGATGTAACATTTATCGTATCAAGTGCTGTCTCAAATCTCTCTAACTGTTGTTCTTTTCGTATGGCCTCTTTTTCATACTTCTTCTCAATATCTAAAAGACTTATCTGCTTGTATATAGAGTTCTCTTTTCTTAGAAGAGAAATTAAGGCGTTAAGACTCTCTTTTCTCTTTATGTACTCTTCAAAATTACTATTAAGTGTCTTTACTAGTGATATTCCTGTAAATATCTCAAATGGATTTAAAATTTCAGGAATATCGTCAATTTTTGGAGGAGTAATCAGTTTTGCAAATGGTGCATCATACTTCCCTTTTAGTTTTTCTATTTGAGAAGTTAAAATATTTTCTTTTGAGATTAAAGCACTTAATTCATCTTTGTCACTTGTAGTTTTAGCCTTTTTTGAAAGATAATTTATTCTTTTTTTAATTTTTACAAGATTATCTCTTACTTCTACAGATGTCAAATAAGAGGCATAACTCTTCATCCACACTTTCTCTTCGAAAATCACTTTTTCTAAATCTTGCAGTTGAACCCTATAGCGTTCAATCTGCTCTAATCTTTCTCTCTCTTTTTTAGCTTCTTCCTTCTCTTGCTGTATCAGAGAAACACGCTCTTCAACAGTTAATTCAGCAGAGAAAAGAAGTGAAGAGAAAAGTAAAAGAGAGAGTAGTAAAAATTTCATTAACTCTCTCCAAAACTGTCTAGTACAGCGATAACAAGTTCTTTATCTACTGCATCTGTAATTTTCACACCACCGATACCTTCTGGTATGATAAAAGTAATAGTAGAATCAGAACTTTTTTTATCAAAGAAAAATGTTTCATAAAACTTCTCAGAATCTTTAATAACATATGAAGTAGGAAGCTTATACTTTTGTAAAAGAAGCTTTACTCTGCTAACATCATCTTTACTCATTAAGTTCATCTTCAGAGCAGTTTCATTTGCCATTACCATACCAATAGCTACCGCCTCACCATGAAGAAACTCTTTATATTTTGTCTCGTTTTCAATAACATGCCCAAAGGTATGTCCATAGTTAAGTGCTGCTCTAATACCATGTTCTTTTTCATCTTGAGCAACTACATTAGCTTTTGTTTGAACTGCCTGCTTTATAGTATCTTGTAAAATAGCAGAATCTGTTAAATCTGCACTCTCTAAAAATGCGAAGAATTCTTTGTTAAAAGTAACAGCCATTTTAACTATCTCTGCAACACCAGCACCAAACTCACGTGAGGGCAATGTAGTTAAAAAGTATGGATCAATGTAGACAGCCTTAGGTTGATGAAAGGCACCTACAAGGTTTTTTCCATACCTGTTATTCATTCCAGTTTTTCCACCAACACTTGCATCAACTTGGGAAAGAAGAGTTGTCGGTATCTGTATAAAATCAATCCCTCGCTGATAGATACTTGCAGCAAATCCTGTCATATCTCCTATAACTCCACCACCAAAGGCAATAAGCATAGATTTACGGTTAAAACGGTTAAGAAAAAGTGACTCTAAGATTTCATCAATACTCTCTTGGTTCTTATACTCTTCACCATCTCTAAGTGTTACAACATGCAACTCTTTTGCACTGATTTTACTAAGTAAATATTCTAAATGTAATTTGGATACAGTGGTATTTGTAACGATCGCTACTTTTGTATCAAAATGAAGTTTTGGGAGTGTGTCAATTGTTATATCATAAGAGTTGTCTACTAGCTGTTTTAAGGGGATGTTTACTTGCATTATCTATCCAAATTTATAAATTCTATATTTAGACTTCTTGCATAATCTAGATGTAACTCAAAGGAGTAAAAAGTGGTAAGATAGTGCAAAATAAATTTTATGCCTAGCCATAGCTAAGGATAAAATATTTTTTTGTGCTAGATTGCTACTTTTTACTCCTCCTATGGGCACTTTAGAGAGAGCTTTACTCTTCGTTAGATAACCCCACCCGTAGCTATGGCTATGATTGAGAACATCTGCCTTGATTAAAACTCTCTCTAAAGTGTTGAGTCACATCTAGATTATGCAAGAAGTCTATTAAATATATAATACTTAAAAAAAACTAATAAAAGCCTAAAAAAGAGTTTTATAACTGCACAGGAATAAAAATCTGGTGATAATCGTCAAGCTTATAATGCAAACGTTCACTATCAGTAGAGAAAAGGGAGTATATTCTTCGTGTAGTTAATTTATGCGTAAATGGAAGTATCTGTATAAAATCATCTTTTTGTTTTAGTATTCTAATTGGGTTTTCATTCTCTTTAAATACTTTAATTGATTTTGAAAAGATTGTTGATAGATTATAATAATGCTCTATTACCTGCTCTTTATCATCTTGGTGCTCATTCATATAGTTGTAAAGTTCTATATTAAAGTTCATCTGTTCAGAGATATCAAAGATTGTTGCAGATACTTTCTCTAAATCACGATTATCTGAAAGGATAAGAGCAGCATCTTTAACACTTGAAAATGGTCTATCTGAGATTTTAAGTACCGGTACGTGAGCTTCATAAAGAGTATTTCTCACTCTAAAGTTTGCGAACATCTCTTTAGAAACTATAACAAGTCCCACGTGATGATATTTTATATCACGATGAAATTCACTTACCAAATTAATACTATCATAATCAATATCTACGACAACATTTATGTCACGATATCCTTTAATGTATGCTAGTATCTCAATATTACTAGGATTCACTACTTTAATAATTAAATCATGTTTAAACTTTTTATGAACAAATACAGCCCGTCTAACCAATTCTTCTATAGTGGAGTGATTTACAATATTCATATCTAGATAAAGATACAAGTTTGAACCAAATGGCTCAGGAAACTGACCAAGCTCGCGTTTAATAGCACGGTATACTGATTTTAGAACTGCTGGTTCACCAACAAGAACAAGTAGGTCATTTGGCTGAATCATTCTACGACGAGATGGCATGACAAGTTTACGATTTCGATATATGGCAACAATTCGCCAATTTTTCTGCTCAATTACACCTATATGACGATAAACAAATGAACTTCCAAATGGAACAAGAACTTCCATTATTTCACCTTCACCTATTCCTACATTTTGAGCAATAACTGGAACATTCGGCAGATAATCTAAAAGTCTTGAAGCTAAAATCTCATTTGAGTTTATCAGAACAACATTGGGATCTTCATTTTCCATATTCCATTGGTTCAATACAATGACACGAAGTTGTTTTTTTATAGTTCTTATATTTTTAATTGTATTTTCAACATCTATTACACTATCCATAGCAATAAACACTTGCACAAACTCCATCTTAAGTAAGTTTGCTATCTTATACAGACTTGTTGGGTCAAACTCATAAAATTTAAAACGAGCAGGATTTACATCCTCAAATATTTTCTCTTTTGTTTGAACGATATAGTAGATATTTTCACTAGTGTATGTCTCAATTGCTCTTTGAATAAAGTGCTCACCAACATGTCCATCACTAATAATTAAAATTTTTTTCATCTATTCTCAATAATTTTTTATTTATTATAGCAAAACTATTATCTTTTAATTACGTCTGCAGATTTTACCCATAACTCTTTAGATGAACGCATCCAAACTCTATCTACAAAATATCCAGTAATTTTAATCCAGTTTTGAGTTTTGATAGAGGAAGTAAAGGAGGTACCTTCTTCCCATTCATAAAGTTTCTTACCATTGACTCTGTCATATACAGTCGCAATTTTATTAAAACGAAATGCACTTGCTTTAAATCTTTCTAACTTCTGTACTTCTTTTCTTTTAGGTTCTACAATTTTCTTTATCTCACGAAGCTCTTTTTTTATGACACTCTTTTTTTCTTTACTAAGTTTCATGGTTTTATTAACTTTTTCATTCTCTTGTAAAAACTCTTTTTTCATAACTAGTTTAGGAAAAGGATTAGGTTCTTCACAATTAACTAAAATTATATTTTCAATGGTTTTTTCTTTAATAACCAAAGTTTTTTTCTTTTTTTCTTTGATTTTAACTATTGGTATATTTTTCATAACCACAGTATTCTTTGTATTTTCTTTGACTTTTAAAAGTTTTTCTTGTTTTTTTATTTTATTTTCTAGTTTTATTATTTTATTTTTATACTCTATTTCTCGTTTATAAAGATTTTTAAAAGAGTTAATCTCTTGTATTAAAATTTTATTTTTTTCTCTCTCTTTATTTAACTTCAAGGAATAGATTTTGGTCTCTATTTGACAGGCTTCATACTGTCCTCTTAGTTTTGTGATATCCTTCACTATCGATTCAATTCTCTGCATCTCATTTGCGTTTAGCGACAAACTTAGTATTAACACTACCAATAAAAATTTCATTTTAAGCCTTTTTGTATTAGTTTTACACCCATCTCAACATGATGTGTATATGGAAATTGATCAAACAGAGCCATATCAACTATGTCGTGAGTAAGAGTTAAAATCTCTAAATCCCGCACTAATGTCTCTGGATTACATGAGATATATAAGATATGTTCATGTCTCGAAGCGAACTTACATGACTCTTCATCCATTCCACTTCTAGGAGGGTCTACAAATATACTTTTAATATTGTATGAACCTATGTCAATGTCTTTCATTCTTCTAAACTCTCTAACCCCATCTAAGGCTTGAACAAACTCTTCTACACTCATCCGAACAAACTCAATGTTTTTCACACCATTTAGTTCCATATTAGCTTTTGCCGCATTTATGGATGATTTAGAGATTTCAGTAGCTAAAACTTTATTAAATAGTTTTGCAAATGGTATAGTAAAATTTCCTGCTCCACAATAAAGTTCTAGTAAATCACCTTCTAGAGATGAAAAATGCTTCATTCCCCAAGATACCATCTGCTCATTCACTCTTGGATTTGGCTGGGTAAAACTATTTTCAATGTGATTAAATTTATACTCATCACCATCAATATGAAGTATTTCGGTAATATAGTCCTGCCCGAGAATAACTTTTTGTTTACGTGAGCGCCCTATTATATAAATACCCAAATCATTAGCTATCTTTGTTGCTTTTTCTTGCCACTCACTATCTAATTTTCTATGATACAAAAGTGAAACAACAATCTCTCCACTGCTTGAGCTTAAAAAATCAGCACCAAATAGTTTAAATCCAATTTCTTTTTCTTTGATTGCTGTAAGAAGTTTAGGCATTAGTGAGAGTATATGCTCATTTACCTGAGGACACTCATCTACCAAGACTACGCCCTTTTTTTCTATATGATTCATACCATAATGTATATCATCATCTAGATGCCAAATTTTAAATTCACTGCGAGAACGGTAATGAGAATCAGGTGATTTAAAAACAGTTATTTTTCCATCATAAAACTCTCTAAATCGTTCTTCATTTATTTCAAGTTTCTGGTTTAATTGTGACTCATACCCATTTTCATAAACTCGACAAGCACCACATTCTCCAAAATATTTACAATCCACTATTAAACCTTTATTTTATAGAAGCTATTAGATTACCTATAAGTAGATTCCATCCATCTATAAGCACAAATATAAGTATCTTAAAGGGTAAGGATATCATTACAGGTGGGAGCATCATCATACCCATAGACATTAGTATGGAAGCAACAACCATATCAATAACCAAGAATGGTAAAAAGAGTAAGAACCCTATCTCAAACGCAGTCTTTAACTCACTAATCACAAATGCTGGTATCACGATAGAGAGAGGTACTTCAGCAACTGTTTGTGGGTTTTGCATCTTTCTTATTCTAAAAAACAGAGCTAAATCTTTCTCTCTTGTATTTCGAATCATAAAGTTTTTAAATGGTAGAGTTGTTCTATCAAACGCCTCTTCATAGCCTATCTCTTCAGCTATATACGGTTTTACACCATTTTCATAAGCCTTTGTTCCAACAGGTTCCATCACAAAAAATGTCAAAATCATAGCCAGCATTACTAAGAGTTGTGTTGGAGGAACCTGCTGTGTTCCGAGTGCTTGACGTAAAAAACCAAATACAATTACAAAGCGTGTAAAAGTAGTCATCACAAGTACCATTGAAGGCGCTAAAAACAGGAGTGTAAGTACAACTAATACATTTAGTGAACTGACTAATTGCTGTGGTGTATCTGGTGCGGAGAGCGCAAAATTCATTGTAGGAATGGTGACAGCTTCTGCACCTAAAAAAGAGACAAGTGCAAGAAGTAAGACAAAATATCTTAGCATTATTTAGCAGTTGCCCTATCTAAAATTGAACCTTTTACTTTTGCTTCATCTTCACCTTTAGCTCCATAAAAACGTAACTCAACACGACGGTTTTTTTCACGTCCACTTTTAGTAGCATTTGTAGCAATTGATTTAAATTCGGCATATCCGGAAGCACTTATTCTTACCGGGTCCACTCCATCTAAAAGTAGTTCTTGAAGTACAGATATCGCTCGAGCAGACGAGAGTTCCCAGTTGTCTTTAAACGGGCTTCTTCTTCCAGGCCCTTGGTTGTCTGTATGACCTTGAACACTCACTTGCATAGTTTTTGGTAACTCTTCTATGATAAGTGCTACTCTTTTTAAGAAAAGCAGAGCATCTTCATTTTCAATAGTAGCTGTACCTGATTTAAACAGAAGTGAGGCAGGAAGCTCTATGACGAATCCTTCTTGAGCTTCTTCTAAAGAGATAGCAGGTCCATGACCCTGCTCCATCATCTCATTTGCGTCACCAACAGCCTCTTGAACCTTATTTACAGTCGCACTTGTTTCATCTTGAGACTCTATGGGAGTTGATTCTTGAATACGCTGCTTGGAAATTTCTGTTTTTGTACCACCCTCTAAAACACTCATGGCACCCGAAAGTGAACCTATCGCTTCAGAGATTTTTTTTGCATCCATGCTAGACATCGATAAAAGAAGTACGAAGAAACATAAAAGAAGTGACATTAAATCCCCAAAGGCAGCTAGCCAAGCAGGGAGACACTCTTCACATTCAGGACACTTTTTCTTAGCCATTAATCAAATCCATTAATCGAATTGACTTACACGTTCATTTGGAGCTAAATAACTCAATAATTTAGCCTCTAAAACTCTTGGAGCATCACCTGATTGAATAGACATGATTCCTGATAAAATCATCTCTTTGACTTTTGTCTCTTCATCATTTCTAATTGTTAAGATATTATAAATTGGTGTACCAAAAACATTACCAATGATTGCACCGTACATTGTAGTTAATAAGGCAACTGCCATTGATGGACCAATTGCTGATGGATCAGCCATATTTAGAAGCATCGCAACAAGACCAATAAGAGTACCAACCATACCCATTGCTCCAGCAAGACCTGCCCACTGATTAAAAATAGAACCATTAATCTTGTGTCTTGTACTTGTCTGTTCCATCTCAATTTCAAGAAGTTCACGTATAGTGTCTGGCTCACTTCCATCAATAGCCATTGAAAGTCCCTTTTTCAAGAAATCATTCTCTTCATTATTGACTTCACTCTCAAGCGCAAGAATTCCGTCTTTTCTAGCTTTTGTAGCAAACTCAACAAGCTTTTTAATGAGCTCACCAACATCTTCTTCACCCGGCTTAATGGCCTTCATGAAGATTTTTGTAAACGATTTCATCTGTGACGGTTTAAAAGAAACCATCAAGGCACCAATACTACCACCAACAACGATTAGAACCGATGGAATATCGATATATGCACCGACACCAACACCCATAGCCATAGCTCCAAGGAGAAGAGCCATAATTAAAACAATACCAATGACCGTACCTAAATCCATTCAAATACCTTACAAAAATTTTTAATTGCATCATAATACCACAATAAATATTAGTATCGTGATAAATTTTGGCTTGAATGAAAAATTTATAAAACTTCGCTATGTTGGTAGTAAACAAATATTTATTTACAAGTGGGTGTAAAATAATCCTTGTTGAGTAAGGTTACTATTCGTAAATTAACTTACTAAAAACTGCTAAATTCAACTCCACTGTTGACAAGTTAGACGACACAGACCTTTACTACTACAGAGCAAGATACTACGACCCAACAACTCAGAGGTTCTTAAGTCAAGACCCGATAGGATTTGCGAGTGGTGATTTTAACTTTTATAGGTATGTTGGGAATTTGCCGGGGAACTTTGTGGATCCTAGTGGGAATTTTGCTCCAGCACTTGCATTAATACCATATATTCCAGCCGCAGTAACTACAGCTAAAAATGCATATCTTGCTTATAGAGCTTATCTCGCTCTTTCTCAAGCGGGGAGTGGGGCTTATTGTTCTAGTCCTGTAGATAAAAACACTCCACCAGAACATCCAGACTTTACTCCGCATAAAAAGAAAAAAGATGCAGAAAAAATACCTTGGAATAAAAATAGGAAAGGCTATCCAGATAAAAATGGCGATTATTGGGAACCTGTACCTGACGGACACAAAGGAACACATAATCCACATTGGGATGTTCAACATCCTAATGTGGATCATACACCAAAATATCCATAATAAAGGTAAATAAAATGAATTTTTATATTAATGATATTGTCAGGCTAAAATCATTTTTTGGTACTACAACAAAAGATGATGATATACAAGATAATGAAGATTATTGGAAATTAATAGGCCTTTCAGGGAAAATAATAAATGTTAGAGAAAACCCTCATTCAGCTTTTCCTGATAAGGGTTTGCAAGTTTTAGTTCATTTTTTTAAGGACTTAGATAATTATAATTTAATATGTCACAATAGTGAAAAAAATTCATTATGGATTTTTGAAACGGATTTAGACTTAGATCAATGAGAGCAATCCTAAAACCCCTACTAATACTATTCATCCTACTATCAGTAAACCCATTACAAGCCTATAACTATAGCTGGTCAACACACGAGGATATAACAGACCCAAACACACCTCCAGATGATAAACCACCTAAGCCCTGCACAAACCCATGTGGATGTGCAGTAACTTTCAAAGAGCAGTAGTAAAGACTGTTAAAGGGGATGTAGTAGATGGCAATACAAGTTATAGTTATGTATATGTAAATAGACATGATAACTCTAAACGCTACTACTACACTGAGAACAATGGGACTATAGAACCACTCTTAGGTGGATTCAACAAAGTTACAAGAGTAAACGCCACTACCCTACAGCTTACCTATCCTGATGGAGTAATAGAGCAGTTTGAAATTATACCTCAGTGTAAAAATATCCACTTTCTACGGCATAAAACACGAACAACTCTTATGCTTACACAGATAGAGAGCTAGACGATACAGACCTTTACTACTATAAAGCAAGATACTACGACCCAACATCTCAGAGCTTCTTAAGTCAAGACCCTATAGGATTTGCTAGTGGTGATTTTAACTTTTATAGGTATGTTGGACTCTCCTGGTAATTTTACGGATTCTAGTGGGAATTTTGCTATGCTATTGCCACTGGTTCCATATATTCCAGCGGCAGTAACTGTAGGTAGAAAGCATATCTAGCCTATAGAGCTTATCTTGCTCTTTCTCAAATGGGGAATCCTGGAAATAATATTTGTTATTCTAAAGGTGGAAATCAAAATCAAGGTGATACAGGACTAGCTAATAAAACTAATGATGAAATAAATGCAGGTGCCCATAATAAATCTTTTGATGCTAAACAACGACGAAGATATTAAAAAAAGCAAGAAAGCAAAGAAATAAACAAAAAAGAAATAGATAATGGAAGAATTAGAGAAAATGACTTAATTAGATGAATTATTCCGTTTAGACTAGTATGGTTTAAGGGGAGGCTTACAAAATTCTAATAAAACTCAATATACTCAAATATTTCTCTTTTTGCCTACTTTTTAGTATAAAAATATATGATTTAGAGTAAAATACTTTACTTAAAAAAGTGAAATATAAACAAATAAGATAAAAAATCAACTGAATTTTTCAGAGAGTTCAATAATTAAAGAAGTATAGCAATGAATAAAAACGCAACAAGCATTATAATTTTAGCCGCTGGGAAAGGCAGTCGTATGAAATCACCTACAGCAAAAGTCTTGCACAGTATTAGTGGTAAACCAATGCTTTATCATATCATCAAAGCCTCACGTGAGATATCAGATGATATAACTGTAGTGATTGCTCATCAAAAAGAGGCTGTAAAAAGCGTAATTGAAGCTTTTTTTGATGATATCAGATTTGTAGTTCAAGACAGTGAAAATTTTCCTGGAACTGGTGGAGCTATGAAAAATGTAGCACCTAAAAACGAGAAAGTATTAGTTTTAAATGGAGATATGCCACTCATAACCTCTTCTGCCCTTCAAGGCTTTTTAGATACAAATGCAGATGTAATAATGTCTATCTTTGATCTAGAAAATCCAGATGGATATGGTCGTGTAGTAATTGATAAAGAGCAAGTTCAATATATCGTTGAGCAAAAAGATGCACGTGAGGATGAGTTAAAAGTAACAACTGTAAACGCAGGTATCTATGCTTTTAGTAAAAGTGTTATAGATAAGTATATTCCCCAGCTGAGTAACGACAACGCACAAGAAGAGTACTATCTTACTGATGTAATCTCAATGGCTAGAAAAGATGGTCTCAATATAGCACCCCTTTTGGTTAATGAAGAGCATTTTAAAGGTGTTAATTCAAAAAAAGACTTAGCTGATAGCGAAGTTATTATGCAACGCAGAATTCAAACACAGTGGATGAACGCCGGTGTTATTATGCAACTTCCCTCAACTATATATATAGAAGAGAGTGTTCAATTCCAAGGTGAGTGTATATTAGAAAATGGATGTCGATTAACAGGTAACACACTGATTGATAATTCTCATATAAAATCGGGAAGTGTTATTGAAGATTCTATTGTCAAAAATTCTGATGTTGGGCCTTTAGCGCATCTTCGCCCTGCTTCATATATAGAAGATACTCACATAGGCAATTTTGTAGAGGTAAAAAAATCTTCACTCAAAGGTGTAAAAGCTGGACACCTTAGCTATATTGGCGATGCACAAGTAGATGTTGGTACAAATATAGGGGCTGGTGTTATCACTTGTAACTATGATGGTATTAAAAAGTATAAGACTATTATCGGTAAAAATGTATTTGTAGGAAGTGATAGCCAACTTATTGCACCTGTAACAATTAAAGATGATGTCATGATAGCAGCTGGAACAACTCTGACAAGTGGTGTAGTAGAAAGTGGTTCACTCGCTCTTAGTCGTACAAAACTAAGAACTGTGAAAGATTTTTACTATAAGTTTTTTGGTAAAAAATAGATGCAAGAAGATGTAGCGCTTAACGCTCAACAAAGAGCAGGTCAGATAAAATCTTTTCAGCTTGAATTGGAGCTTTTACAAGATATAGATGTTATTTCTTTAACACAAGAGCAAGATGACAGAATATCCAAATATCATCGAGAACTTTTATCTAACTACTCTATAAAATTTGATATAAATATAAGTAAAAATGAAAAACAGCTTAGCCTTGGCATGAAAATAGCTTCATTTTTAGCAGCACTAGGATTAGCTTTTAGTATATTTTTTCTATTTTTTCAGTTTTGGGGTCATTTTGGAGAAAATACACAAATATTCATACTAATTTCAACTCCATCAATTCTATTAGCTTTAACAGTTTATCTTTCAAAAAGGGAAGACAAGGATTACTATACAAAAATCTCCGCCCTACTGGCTTTTGCTGCCTTTGTTTTAAACCTATCGATGATAGGTCAAATATTTAATATTACACCATCTCCAAATGCTTTTTTAGTCTGGTCTGTTTTTGCTTTTTTACTAGCATATGCTCTAAATGCCAGACTTCTTTTAGGGATTGCGATTATATTCTTCTCTTTTTTTCTTTCAGCAAAGGTTGGTGTTTGGGGTGGAGGATACTGGATTAACTTCTCGGAACATCCTGAAAACTTTTTTCCGGTTGCGCTAATTCTGTTTCTACTTTCCTTTATAAAACACTCTAAACACTCGAGTTTTGATGTAACCTACAGATATTTTGCAATGTTTTTATTTTTTCTACCAGTTTTAGTTCTTTCAAATTGGGGAGTAATCAGTTATATCGAGGTGAATGAAGATTTTATAGAAGGATTTTATCAACTCATAGGATTTAGTGTCAGTGCTTTTGCTATATATATTGGCATAAAAAAAGGTCTATCAGAAGTAACAAATCTTGGAAATGTATTTTTTGTTATTTTTCTTTATACAAAGTTTTTTAACTGGTGGTGGGATTGGATGCCAAAATATATTTTCTTTTTACTTATAGGGCTGAGTGCGATTTTAATACTCAGCATATTAAAAAGGTTTAGAAGTGAATTACTAAAGAACACAAGAGAGAACTTATCATGAAAATTTTCAAATCATCATTAGGACTTTTCACATTAACATTTAGCTTACTATTTTTAACAAATATCATTATATTCTTTGGTGTATATCTAAATAAATCTGATGTAACTTCACAAACAGTTTTAACTCAAAGAGAACTTAAACTTCCGTATCGAAGTTTTAAAGAGAACAGTGGATTGTCCCTAAGAATTACATATAGAACCCTTAAAAAAGATGTAGGAGATTACTCTTACAATAGGTCTCCAATTTGGCTAAATGAGGCTAAATTAAAAGAGTTAGGCTTTGATACCAATAAACATTCAGATGCTAAAAAAAGTAAAATCGCACCATCTAAAGAGCTGTTTTTAGTTTTAGAATATGATGGTAAAACATATCAAAAGTCATTAAAACTTGCAAAAGAAGATTTAGAAGCTAAAGAAATTTTATATATTACAAATAAAATGAATAAAAGTATAAAAAGAGATTTCGAAAATGCAGAAAAGTATTTAGAAAAAGAACAAATATCAGAATCAAGACTTTTCGCTATAGATGCTGGTTTAGATTATGAAGAACTTAGAATAAAATATACTGACAAACGTAAATACATCATAGTTGAAGCTCTTTTAAACTTTGTTTATAGAGACAGAATCACGAAGCCTTATGCATATATCCAAAATCTTAATATACAAGAAATTCATCTGCCATATGAATTTAAAAATATTTTAAAAGATATTGAACCAATTAACAGATACATGTATGGAAATAAAAAAAATTCTCCTCCAAAATACAGTGTAGAGGTAAAATATGGTAGCAAATATGAGCCTTGGATTAGCTCTGTAGATAAACTAAAGTCTTTTAGATAAATAGTATATAAGTTACTAGAAACTTTAAAAAGAGGTGCTGAAGTGGTGCTTCACTAGTTCTTAGTCGTACAAAACTAAGAACTGTGAAAGATTTTTACTATAAGTTTTTTAGTAGAAAATAATTATATTTTAAATACTATTTTAAAAGAGCGACAACCTCGTCGTTCTCTTCTTCCTCAGCATAATTAATAGCACAGTTTCCATCTGCATCTTTTACACTTTTATCAACATCACTCTTTAAAAGAAGTGCAACAACAGCAGTATCTCCTGCTTCAGATGCTGCCATAAGAACAGTGTATCCTTCATTATCTTGAGCATTAACATCTGCACCATTTTTAATAAGGTATTTTATTATTTTTAAAGTATCTTCGGATTCACCTTGAACAGCATAACCAAGAGCAGTAGAACCGATATGATCTTTAATACTCAAAGAAGCACCTTTATCAACTAAGAATTTGACACTACTAAAGTCTCCCTTATATACGGAGTAAGTTAAAGCTGTTTTATTATTGTTTGTAGTTTGATTAATATTCGCTTTTTGTTCTACTAAAGTTGTGATAATCTTACTATTACCCTCATTACATGCATAAACCAAAGCTGTATAACCAGCACTATCTTTTGCGTTTATATCTGCGCCTTTAGAGAGTAAATACTCAACCATCTCTGAGTGGTTTTTTTTAGATGCCCACATTAAAGCGGTGGCATTACCTTTACCAACACTATTTACATTTTCACCTGATGAGAGAGCTGATTTAACCTTTGCTAAATCTGTATTTTTTGCTGCTATAACCACTGCTGGATCTGCAGCTACTAAAAGAGAAGATAAGAATATACTCAAAAGTAATATCTGTTGTTTTATTGTCATTTTTTATCCTAATTTATCTTTTTAAGTTTATAAAAAAGAAATTGTATCTAATTATATTTAATGGATTATATCGTTGAGTATAATATTTTTAAATAATACTCAAAGGGAATATAGAAGTTCCCTAGAAATACTATGGAGTAGTTTGTTTTTAAGAGTTTAAAACTTTTTCCAAAGCATTCTCATAACTTTCTAAGTCAAGTTCAAACTCTTCGATAGTATCTTTTGCAATTGCAATTGACTCATCTGTAATCTCACCATTTGGCATTACAGTCTCACGTACAGCTTTAAGCTCAGCTGCCATCTCTCTATCGTCTTCGATAGTACCTTCTGGGTCATCACTGTAACGAATGATGTGAATAATATCTGGATCAAAGTTCCAATTATGAAATAGTGTTGCTGTTACATCTGTCGTTTGAGCGCCACATGCAGTTTTTTCAGCTCTTGCAATATCTTCACCAGCTAAAAGTGCTTTTTCAATAATATCTGCTTTACCATCTTCTATAAGAGTCTTGGAAATAATAACACGACCTAAATCAACAAGAAATGATGCAGGTCCAAGTTTCGCTAAATGCTTTGGTTTACGACGAATAACCCAGTTTATCATAAGAGCAAGCTGTCTGTCACATGCCAAAGAGAACTGTTCTTTTGTCATGTTATATGGTGACAAGTCAATAGTAAAAGAGTTAGCTGCACTACTTAAAACAAAAGTTCTAACCGCTTCTTTTCCTAAAAGAGAGATAGCCTGTTTTACACTAGTCACAGTACTCTTTACTCCATACATAGATGAGTTCACAATTCTAAGTATATCGGCAGTTAAGAGAGGATCTTTCTCTATAGCTTTTTGCATATCTTCAAATGTTGAATCTTCATCTTGATATATACGTTCAACCTCTTGGATTGATTCTGGTAGCGCAGGAACAGCGTTTATATTTTCTAAAAGAGTTTTTGTCATAAAATTAACCTTTACTTATATATCCTTCAATTGTAGTACAAGCGACTATAAATGTCTTCATATATTGACGAAATAACAGATATTTTTTTCTTATGTATATTCTAGTAACAACTTACATGATATATTAGTTTTATAGTTCTAAAATTAAATATAAGTATTTTTAGATAAAATACAATCAAAATTACAAAAAGATTTACTTATGATTATTCCATCAGACTTACTTAAAAACAAAAAAATACTCTTAGGTGTTACGGGTTCTATCGCAGTATATAAATCACTAGAGCTTGTTAGACATTTTGTTAAAGCGGGTGCAGATGTTAAAGTTGTAATGAGTGAATCAGCTAAGAAATTTGTTACTCCTCTTACATTTGAAACTTTAACTTCAAATCAAGTTCTCGATGATACTAATGAATCTTGGGTGAATGACCACAATCACATTAAAGCCGGTGAGTGGGCTGATATATTTCTTATCGCTCCTGCAACTGCAAACACAATTGCAAAACTTGCAAATGCTATAGCTGATAATATACTTCTTCAATGTGCTCTAGCCTACCCCGATGTAAAAATACTTGCTCCATCTGCAAATACAAATATGTTAAAAAATCCAATGACACAAGCTAATCTAAAGATGCTTGCAATTGCTAACTATACGATTTTAGATACTCAAACTAAAGAGTTAGCTTGTAAAACTACAGGTGATGGTGCTATGGCTGAACCGATAGATGTTTTTTGGGCAACAACGAGAGAGCTTCTAAAAGATGAGTTTTGGAAAGATAGACGTGTCATAGTAACAGGTGGTGGAACTATTGAAAAAATTGATGATGTTCGTTATCTATCAAACTACTCAAGTGGAAAAATGGCTTCATCACTTGCTACTGCTCTTTACTGCAAAGGTGCAGATGTTAATCTTATCGCTACTAAATTTGAAGATAACCTTCCAGAAGATATGCATACTATTGATGTTGAAGACTCACACGAGATGTTAGAGTATTTAACTGACTCAATTCGTATTGCAAAAAAAGGTAAGCTTTCTAAGGCAACTCTTATGAGAGATGAGAATATCCATCTTATAGAAAAAATACCTTACCTGTTTATGGCAGCAGCAGTAAGTGACTATATTCCCACTTTTGCACAAGATGGAAAACTAAAAAAAGATGTTTTAGGTGAAAAGTGGGACTTAGCTCTAAAACAGAATATGGATATATTAAGTTCTATCGATAAAGATGGTTTACTCACTGTTGGATTCAAAGCTGAAATGGATGAAGCCAACGCTCTTAAAAACGCTACAACTATGTTAGAAAATAAAAATCTAAATGCAGTCTGTTTAAATGTTTTAAAAGACTCTTCTAGTTTTGGAAGTAATACAAATAGTATTGAATTTATTAGTTCTAATAATAAGCTCTCAATTCCAAGCAATGACAAACTTAGTGTTGCGTTTGCAATTGTAAATAACTCTAAAGACTTAGAAGCATAAATAGATGAATCAAGCTAAACATATAGCAATTATCATGGATGGAAACGGCCGTTGGGCGGAGCTTAAGGGCAAAAAAAGAGTGAAAGGTCATGAAGCTGGAGCAGAGGTTGTAAAAGAGATAACAACTTACTGCTCGAATACTTCAGATATTGAGAGATTAACACTCTATGCATTTTCAACTGAAAACTGGAAACGACCGCGTTTAGAGGTTGAGTTTTTAATGAAACTCCTAGATAACTATCTGAAAAATGAACTTCGGGAGTATTTAGAAAATAATGTACGCTTTGAGCCTATAGGTGACACAAGAGCTTTCTCAAAGTCACTTCAAAAAACTATAAAGATGGTACAAGACAAAACTGCTCATTGTGACGGATTAGTTCAGTCTCTTGCCCTTAACTATGGTGCACAAGATGAAATTTTACGTGCTATCAACAAGATTAAAAACTCTGATGATGATATAACTGCAGAGATGATAAGCAATGAACTTGATTGTAAGCATAGTGTTGACCTGCTTATACGTACAGGTGGAGACCATAGACTTTCAAACTTTTTACTTTGGCAATCAGCGTATGCGGAACTATTTTTTACAGATACTCTCTGGCCAGACTTCACAATCAAAGAGTTAGAAAAAATTATAAAAAAGTTCACAAAAGTTGAACGCAGATTTGGAGGATTGAAATAATGGAACTATCATTAGCATTTATATTTGGGCTTCTATTTGGCTCGTTTTTAAACGTTGTTATACTACGTATTCCTAAAGAAGAAAGTATCGTCTTTGGGGCTTCTCACTGTACCTCATGTGGAACTACTCTTAAGCCTTGGCACAACATACCCCTCTTCTCTTGGCTATTTTTAAGAGGAAAATGCTCATTTTGTAAAACGAGTATATCTATGCAGTATCCACTTATAGAACTACTCTCAGGAGTTCTATTTTTAACATTAGCAGATAAGTTTGGTGTTTCACTTCCAGTCTTTTTTATTGGACTTAGTTTTTTAATGCTTCTGGCACTTTCAGTCATAGACTTTAAATATAAAATGGTTCCAGATTCACTAAATCTTCTGGCAATTTTATTTGCAGTTATTGGAGCTTGGAGTATTGGTGGAGCATTTATAAACTTTCAAAATGCCCTACTCTTTGCAGGTGGATTCACATTACTGCGCTTCGCACTCTCGTACTACCTCACGTCATCAATATATAGAGCAGGTTTACCGACAAAAACATCATGGAACAAACATTATGATAGAACTCCTTTTATAGAAGCTATGGGAGAAGGTGACATAATGGTTGCGGCTACTATGGGTGCACTTCTTGGAGCAAAATTAGCGCTTATTGCTATTTTCTTATCAGCTATTTTAGCACTTCCTGTAATGCTCACGCTGCTAAGTCGTTCAGCTGAAGAACAGAGAGTTCCCTTTGTACCGTTTTTAGCTCTAGCTACATTTATAGTTTATATTTACGATAGTCCAATTTTAGCTTACATTGAGGCAAATTACTAAAAATGGATATAATTCAAAAATATTTACTGAGTAATCTATCATCACTTTTTGTATCTATATTTATGCCTCTGTTTGCTATCGCTTCGGTAATATTCTCTATTAAGTTAGCAACATATACGGCAGTTATTCAATTAACTCTTTACGATATGGGAAAACTATATATGTTTGTACTTCCAGAGATTCTTTTTTACACTCTACCTATATCATTTTTTGTCGCAGCTACACTTTCTCTTTTTAGACTCTCAAATGACAATGAGATGGTTGTTTTATTCTCTTTAGGAATTAAACCAAGCTTTATAATTAAGACTCTATTTAAACCAGCTCTATTACTCTCAACTCTTCTAATATTTAATTTTTTTATACTTTTTCCACATGCAAAAGTTTTATCTAGTAACTTTGTTTCTTACAAAAAAAGTGAAGCAAAATTCAATCTCTCTGCCTCAGAATTTGGACATAGTTTTGGAGATTGGCTTCTTTATCTTGGTAAGGACAATGCGGATGGAACATACTCTAAAGTATTTTTATTTAACAAAAAAAAAGAGGAAGAAATTTTAATATCTGCACAGACTGCAGAGCTTATGAATGACTCGGGAATACTTAGATTAAAACTTAAGAATGGTGAAGGGTACAGTTATTCAAAGGATAACTTTTCACAAATTAACTTTCAAACAATGATAATAAATTCCACAATGAAGACATCATTAAAAGAGTATAAGAAACCTCTCGATTACTGGATGGAAAAAGTTAACAATAAAAGTTGGAAATCTAAGTCTACGTATAAAAAAAAGAAGCGAATGTTTATATCAGATACATTACTCTCCCTCTTTCCAATACTAAGTCTTTTTTTAGTAGCAAGTATAGGTATAGCCCATGCAAGACATCAAAAATCACGTATCTATCTCTACCTTTTTATTGGAGTAGTTATATTTTATGGTGCAGCACTAGGCTTACATAAACAATTAGACTTTTACACAATCCCCATAGTTATTATAACTTGGAGTATCGCAACATATATGATTTATAAAAAGAACATTGTTAATAGGTTCTAATGAGAGTTGCTATCACACTAGCCTATGATGGTACTTCCTATCTAGGTTCACAGATTCAAAGAGAGACAAACAATACAATATTTGGTCAGCTGCAAAAAGTTTTTTCTCAACTTGGCATAGATGAAAAAGCTATAGCTAGTGGCAGAACAGACAAAGGTGTTCATGCAACGGGACAAGTTTGTCATGTAAATTTACCTGAATTTTGGTCAGATGTAAAAAAATTCAAAAAAGTTTTGAACGAGATGCTACCCTCTAGTATAATTATTAAGCAGATAAATATTGTTAATGATAATTTTCATGCTAGATATAGTGCTAAAAGACGAATATACAGATATATTATCAAAGAAGCCCCCTCTAATCCATTTGAGAATAATTTTGTCACCTTCTTAAGCTCTCTGGATTTTACAGAAGTAGAGATGAATATCAAACTTTTTATAGGTGAGCATGACTTTAGACAGTTTATGAAAACCGGGAGTAATGTAAAAACTACAACTAGAATTATTTATAAAGCTTTTGCATATCAGTACAATGGATATATAATCTTAAATTTTGAAGGAAATGGCTATCTTAGAAGTCAAATTAGACTCATGGTCGGAGCACTTTTACAACTCAATGAAATACAGATTAAAGAGCAATTAAATTGTGAAAAAAAACATAAGATAAAACCAGCCTCAAGCAATGGACTTTATCTAGCAAAGATTAAATACTAATGATACTTATCAACAATCATTTAATCTTTTTTAGTTACTATTGTGCCAATTATAAAATAGAGAGATAAATATGTTTGAAGATGTAACAATACCAGAAGGTGTAAGTCCTGAGGCACTAGAGCACTTAATGAATCCAAAAAACTACGGTAAGTTAGAAAATCCTAACTGTATTGGTGTTGCACTGGATGAAAAGACTAAAGAATATGTTATTTTTTATACAATTCTTGATGGTAAGATTGTAAAAGATGTAAGTTATGCAACAAATGGTTGTCAAGACACTGTAGTTATCGGCTCGATGTTCAGCGAGATGATTAAAGGTAATGACCTTGATTATGCAAATGGTGCTATCGCTAAAATGCATGAAAAACTTGGGACTATGACAGCTCAGCAACAAGTCTGTGCAGAGATAGTTTTCACTGCGTTTATCGCCTCTCTTAAGAACTTTGAAAACCTTCAAAATGGACAAGAAGAGGAGTTACACATGCTTAAAATGAAAGAGAGCTGTGAAGCTGAAAATATGCCTACAGATGGAGAAAACAATGAATAAAACGTATCAAAAGAAACATGAACTATGGTTAAGTATTACATTTGCATCGTTTGCAATTAATGATGAGGAGATAAAGTCACGTCTATATGATTTTTCGCAAATTGCATTTAGACATATGAAGTGGCTTGGTAGTGATATTTTAGAAGATAGTGATGATTATAACTATGATAGAGATATGACTCTTTATAAACGCAGTAGTGTATTTGAAATCATTGAAGCACTCAAAGAGGATATTGAAGCTATCCAAGACGCTTATCCACAAACAATCCTTGGAGAAAGAGTTAGGACTGATGACACTTACCTTTTAGAGTATCTATCTCAAGTTTTAAAAAATAACTCCAATAATAAAGAGATAACTGCGTTTAATATGAAGCGTGAGTGGTTAGATAAGAATTTAGCACAAGATCAAATCGATGCACTTACTCTATTTCTTTTTGAAGAGTCCTATAAAGAGTATGAGCTTATTTTAGTATATGCTTATATGCAGGCAAGAACAACTGAAATGCTACAATTTAATATTTTTCAAGACCTTATAGATGAGTCTCACTTTCATCTAAAATCATTTGGAAATATGATGGCAAAAATGGGAATATTAGCACTTCCACGTGAGCTTCATGAGATGACTTATGTTATTAAAGACTTAGAGCAGTTTGTAGTAGATGGTATTGCAGAAGAAGAAGCTGCCAAGATTATGTGTAAAGAGCTAAGTGATGCGATTAAAGATGAAGAGCTCTCAAAGTTTTTTGATTTTATAAACTATCAAGAGAGTTATCATATAGAGCTTATGAAAAAACTGCTTTAATTTATAGCTTCATTTATAGCATCAATCACTTGAGGACTCCAAAGTATCTCTTTATGAGAGAGATTTTCTAACTCTTCATAATGAGCCAAATTTTTTATATGCTCTTTAAGATTTCTAGCATTTTGAATATATGTAGTCTCATCACTCTTACTTACAAATAGATATGTTTTTGCATCGATATGTTCAACGTACTCTCTAGTTCTAAACTTGTATCTAAACAGATTAGATAAATCTATCATAGGCAATGAGCCTCTATTTACAAACTTCTCTTTTGCTAAAGAGGCGATAGAATCAAATGAACCAACTAAAAAAACTCCTAAAGAGCTTTTTGTTGAAGCTACATAAGAGGCTATATTTGAGCCTAAAGAGTATCCAAGCAGATAAAAGTCACCATAATTTTTTTGAACTATATCTGCGATAAATAGGCTATCAGAGAGAATATTTTTCTCACTAATAGTACCTTCACTTCTTCCATAAGAGCGGTAGTTGAAACTTACAATCTGTGTATTTTCAAAGGCAAGTGATAGCTTTTTCATAAGACCTACTACATCTTGTCTTCTTCCTCCAAAATACAGAAGAGTACTTGTAAAGTTTTTAGGTTCATATATAACACCCTCAAGCTCAACACCATCATCTGTAGTAATACTTAAAATCTCACACTCATCACATAAATCTTCATCCCTATGATAAGTTGGAGAGAAAATCATAAAATGTTGCCACTGATAAAAGGCAAAGGCTAGAACTAAAAAAGTAAAAAATAAAAATGCTATATAAATCATGAAGTGGATTATAGTATATTAATACTAGATTGCAAAGATTCACTCAACTGGGCCTGTTTATAGTGATGGGTTCTCTATTATTTAAAAATTGATTTATTAATTTGTAACAACTCCACTCTATGAAATTTTAATCTTTCACCCATTATTTCATCCAATAAACTTATAAATAATCTTTCACTACTTAGAACTTTTTTTATAATACTTTTATAGTTTTGTATTTTAAGTTCTTTTGCCACTTCTTCAAAATCACCGTAACTAACTTCATCCGACATTTTATGGTTAATATTTAGCATCATAACTCGCTGTCCATTAGTACTGTTATACATTAAATCATACGCTGGAGACAGCCTCCACTCTCCACTTTTATTCATTAAAAAAGAGTAGTTTTTTAAGTGATCATCATTGTTATTATATACATAATTAAAAATCATTCTTCTGTACATCTCTTCAATATCCTCTTGTGGCACTAATAGATATAGTTTTACTACTTTCATAATATCTATATAATCCATTCTTTTGGACTTCTCAACATGTAGTAATCCAGCAAGAGTCTGGCTGTGCAGTCTATTGTTATCTTTGTCTATATCAAATCTCTCAATCGCAAAGTGTTTATAACTATCATCATCCTCAAACAGATATGTTTTTGTAATATTAATACCACATTTCTTTGCTATTTTAGAGTAGATATACTCTGTAATAGCGTCAGCTCCATATCCAGGACTATCACTCTCATCAATCTTCACTATCAGAGATTTATGCTTCTTTTTTTCTTTTCCGATATAAAACTGATTCTCTTTTTTATTATAATTAAGTATCATTTTTTGTCTGGCTCCACCAGCGGGAGAAAATGATTTATACATATCAATAGCTACTCTAATAGACGAAAAAGAGTTTTTTTCTAATATACTTTTTTTAAGAGTCTTAGCATCTTTTAGCTCTATTGGAATATTTTTACTTTTAATTGTATCAATAGCTGGACTATAACTAAGAGCTCCGAGACTCACATCTCCTACAAACAAGAGTTTATCTATAATATTTGGTTTAAAATTTTTATATTTTCTCTCAAAATAACCATCAATCACTTGCATGCCAAAACTACCTGGAAGAGAGTCTGAAAACACTCCTGCGATTGAGTGCTGATAATCTAATCCCTCAAATGAATACTGTGCTTTACTCAATTCTAAATAGAGTGGTGAAATATTCATCTTAAAATCTTTATCATATTTGAAATATACAACATTTTTAACCAGTATCATCTCTCCGACAAGTAAATCCCAAATATAGATAAGACATCTATTATTATTTTGCACTTTTTACTCTTTTTTTTGTTTTCATCTTTTGCTCATTTATATAATTAAAAGCATCGACTTCTATCCTTTGCTTAGCAAAATCAAACATATCATTAAAAATATCTAATTTTTGCAGTGCTCTAATTATGGAGATTAGATTATCTAAAGTTATTTTTGAGTGCTGTTCTAGATTTCTTATAACATGTACTTTAACATCTGCTTTTACAGCAAGCTCACTCTGTTTAAGCTCCTGCGCTATCCGCTCTTCTTTAATTCTAAAAGATAGTAACATTGCAATATCTTCATTTGTTGAAAAAAAATCTATCTTATTGCTCATTTTAACACCTAATTACATTTATTTATATAGTTATATAGAAATTATATCTATAAATACATTTTTATACGTAATTATATCATTTTTTTATAGAAAAATATAAGATAGTTAAAAAGGTTAGATACTATAGTTTTAATTTTAATAGGGAAAATTTACTCGTATGAATATAGTTTATTTGAAATTTTACACCTGACCCCTAGTTTTAGTTTATAACTATGCAACAGACAACATTAAACTAGCCATTTAAAAGAGCTCTGTGAGTGAATCATAAAATTGATAAATTATAGTATAATTCCACAAATAGACAGAATGAAGTTTTTTTAAGCTTAAATTAAGTGATTGTTATCTTTTCTTCAAAAATAATATCTAAAAGTACCTTAAAAATAGATTTTTCTAATTTTGTACAACTTCAATAATTATTAAGTTTTTAGCTGTTGTGATATTTTGGTGGTATTTTTCTTTAAACCCTAAAAAAATGGCTTGTTTTAGCTTTATATAGTGAAAATAAAAGAGATATTTTTAATTAAAAAAGAATGCTTTGTTGTTTTTGTTGGTCTCAACCAGTCTATACAATAAAATTATATAGCTTCAAAACCTCACAAGTAAAGCCCCAGTGCTTATTTTTAAAATTATTTTTTATATACATATTCAGATCCTCCGGAGCTTCATATGTAGCATAAAGCCACATTTTTAAAAGATAAGTAAAGGCTTGACTTGCAGTTTTAAAGAAAATCATTGGAAGAGCTTCGCACTTTTATTTTTTTATATTTGTTTTTTGTTATACCCTGGTTTCACACCACCAAACAACAGCTAACTATGAATTAAATTATTTTGGCTCACATTCTTTTTTTTTATTTTTCTTAAAAATCTCTTTTTTTAGGTTGCCGCTCAAAACCTATATATATATAATATATATAGGGAGTAGAACTTTTTGACTTTTATTGAAGTTTTTAAAGCAGAAATATTTAACTAAATCATAATTTTTTACCATCCTTATCTTGTTTATATTCTAAAATAAATATTAAAAATGAATAAAAAATACTAAAAAAATAAAAATTAAGCATAGGTATCCTACAGATAAATTAGAACTAATAAAAAATATTATAAATAAAACTTATATAATTAATTAAAATATACCATATGTTAAGACCCCAAATCTTGCTAATTTTCTATCTGCCACCCAAATGTCTTGGATATTCTTAAACAACTGTTTAAGCCCTGTTTTTACACTATTTAAGAGTGATATACTATTTACAAAGTTTAAGATTTTTATCTTTGATTTACTGATTACTTCTTTTTTAGTTTCAAGGCTAAGAAGTTCCGCTTCAAGCTTCAAAATTCTTTTTCTAATTCTTGGAATTTTAGAATAATTTTTAATCTGATAACACTTTTCAATATCCTTTTTTAAGATTTCAAGCATATTTGTAATTCTTACAATCTTCTTATCTTTATGCTTTTTATACTCATATAGATTTTTATCAAATTTAAACTTGTCCTCTAATTCATTAACATTAATAAAATTCTCAAACTGAATATTGTTGTAAGCTCCTAAAATTAGGTGTCTATCAAGTATATACCCAATCCCAAGATTTGCTTTTTTTATCTCATATTCTGATTTTTCTTTAAATTTACTCTGTTTAATGTTATTATTTTTCACATAAAATTTATTTTTATTAAATCTTTTATCTGTAAAACCCAAGATATGAAGATGAATGTTGTCATAGTGGTTTTTTAATTCTTCTTTATTGATTACAGTAAATGCTAATATTTTAATATTTTTGTCTTGCTGTTTGATTTTAGCAATGATTTGCTTTTGTATGTTGTTTAAAGCCTTGTTTGCTATGTTTTTAGTATGTAATACATATGTAAGAAAATAATAATAACTATGATTTTGTTGTAATGTATCTACTTGAGTAATAAGTTTTGATTTTTGTTTGTTGAAGTTTAAAGAAGTTCTTTGAGTAGTAGCTTTCAAACTGTATCCTTTGGGGATAACAGTTCTCAGGCTACTATCCAAATGATATCAATTATTTCAGCCGCCTGAGAAGAGCTAAAATAATTAATATTCTTTGGATATTAATTATAAGTTAAAAAATATTATTTTAGAAAAAAACTAAAAAAAATATTAAAAACTTAATAATTTAGATGAATCTATCTTAAGTCTTCTTAATTTTTTATTAAATTACCTTTTAAAACTATGGTTTCCATTGTCTTTTTTATCATTATTAAACAGTTCAGAAGTTTTTACAGTAGATTGTTTAAACTCCACATAACCAGCAGTTAAACCATTGTTATCAATGTATTCCTCTGCCTCTTCTACTTCATCTATCAAATCATTAGCATTGACTTTTATTGCTTCATTTTCAATTTTCAACTTTTTAACCTTACTTTTTAAAATCCTGATTTCACCATCTTTTGCTTTTAAATTACTACCATATTCAAACTTAGCCGCTAAAACTTGCTTTTTCAATTCTCCAAATTTTTTATCTTTATCAGTTTTTAATACATACTTATCAGCATTCTTCTTAAACTCATAAACTTCCTTTGCACTAACAAAATTATGATAATTAATTTCACTTTTTATAACAGCAGTATTGAACTTTCGTAAATTATTTCTTGCTCTTTTTAAATCTTGCTCATACTTATCATTTTGCTTTTCAAAATTATTTCTTGCTCTATAAATTGCATTTAAGATTGTTTTGATTTTTTTGTTATCTTTAAAATTTTCTTTGAAAGTATCAATATTACTTAATGTATACTTTTCTATGTTTTCAGTCATATTTTCTATTGTTTTTATATCAAATACAAGCTTATTAAGTTTCTCCTTTACAAACTCTTCTTTCTCTTTATGTTCATGCAATGTTTTATCTTTTGATACCCCTCTATCATACTTCAAATTATTATCTTGAAATGCTTTTTCAGCCAAATCTTGCATTAATGAAAAATCAGCTCTTCTCAAATTTCTTAATACAGTTCTTTCCTTTTCAAAATCAAAATTGAGATAGTTAATATGACAATGAATATTAAGCTTTAATTCTCCATCTTCATTTATATACCCCTCATCCATATGTAGACTATAATCAAGCTTTTTAAAGCCAAATTTTTCTTCTATCAAACTCATATAGTCTTCAATACTCTTTATAATTTTTTTAGCATTTCCACTTTTTAAATCTTCTAAAAATTGTTCTTCACTTAACACTAATATTTGTTGATAATATGTATTACTTTTACTACTGTGATATGATTTGTTTTTGTTTTGAATATCTTTTTGTTTTTGCAACATACCTTTAAAATCATTAAACTTCTTGTTAAGATTTTTAAATAATTTCTTATGTTTTTTTCTTGTCTCAAAATCAATAACATTTTTATTTGTCATATTGATATGTCTAATGTTATGTGCTTCTAATGCTGCCACTTGACTTGTCTTGTAATATTTACTATTTACACTCACAAAGCTCTTCATTTCTAAAACTCCTTTGTGAATTAATTATAAGTAAGAGTTATTTACCTTACTAAAAAGGGTGTTTTAGCCCACTAAAACACCCAAAATAAATTTTGGTGTTTAGAGGGCAAAGGGGAAACCCCCTCTTGACACCTTTTAAAAGCGAGAGCAAATAAATATAAAATAATATCTATTCATATTTTCTTGCTATTTTTATAGTCTTTAGATAAAATAATAAAAAAATATTATATATAAGGAAATTTGTGAGTTCAAAGATAAAATTAATGCCATCAGCTCATGAATATGATGAAATGTTTTTGACCATAAATGGTGTCTATCAAGGTAATATTTCCAAGGGTGCTTCTTCAGCGGAGTCATTAGGAGAATTTTACAAACGTTGGAATGATAATGAAGATAGTATAACTACTTATGGATTTAATTATGGTGCTCATCAAGGACATAGCAACGCTTTTATAATATATAAGAGAATTGATAAAAGCTCCCCTTTACTTCTTAATGCCATTAGTAAATATGAAGCACTTCCAAAAGTAGAATTGAAATGTTATAGAACAGCATACAATGGTAGACCAGAACACTATTATACAGTCTCTTTAAAAAATGCAAGAGTGGTAGCTATAGAGCAGTTTAGTAAAGATGAAACAAATGATCTTTATGAATATGTATATTTTTCTTATCATAAAATTACTCAAAGACATGAAATAGCTTCTACATCATCTACAACTCATTGGCAACATTCTCAATTTTTACAAAGACAAACACAAATATTGCAAAGAAATGATTTTAATGGATATAATGCTCTTCAAGATTCATTGAACAAGCGTCGTGTTTTTTTAAAAGAAAACCCGAAATATGGTAACAGTTATAACAATATGGTAATGTTTTGGACAGTAGTAACCTTACCACTTGGCGGAGTAGCTCTTTATAGAACAAGTTATGCCGCTGCTTGGTGGGTTTATAGGAATCCTGTTGCCGTAGGTGACTTTATTACAGGATTTGACAAGAAAAATAATTGGAATGTTTTAAATAGATATCAAAATGCGGGTAGATTATCAAGAGAAATATTTGAAATGATGGTAAAATAATGAATAATAAACTTAATGCTTTAATTGTTTTGGCTATTGGTATACTAATATTAGTAAAAGGCACAATTTCAGTAGCTCCAGGTGTCCCTTTAGAATTAGGAAGTTATAAATATTTAGTGTTTTTATTATTTTTAATAATGAGTATATTTTTATTAAAAAGTAAAAATAATGAATAAAATTTACTAAACCAGGAATACAATCAAAATTTAATTTGATTAATCATTTCAACTTTTCTATCCCAATTCACATCACTTTTAAGATATAATTTAACAGTTATATCTTTTTGCTTATGACCCATCAAGATTTTAATATCTTTAAGATTATAGTTTTCAATTTTCTGAGCAAAACTGCTTCTTGTTGAATGAAATGTTTTATTGTCATTTTTCAACATATCTTTTATATATTTATTTACTCTTGAACTTTGAATAGATTCAATAGAGATTTTTTCATTGTGATAGACTAGTCTTCCTGTTTTTCTTTTTCCTATCACAGCTTTTAAAACTTCTCTTACTTCTTTGTGAATAGGAATAGTTCTTGTATGTTTTTTAGTATCTGTATCTTTTAATTTACTTGCAATATAGTTTTCTTTTAAGTTACTCAACTTTCGCACATAGATTCCAATAAATCCACAAACTTAAGTTAAGTATTAAAGCCCATAAATAGCCACTTTTCAGTATAATTTTGTTCCTACAACATCATTACAAAAGGCTTATTTTATGGAACTTGCAAATTATATCAACTATGCTATGAAGAGTTTATTAAAGAATCCAATTTTAGAAGTACTTCATAGGTAAATCCGATGAAAAATAAAACCAACCTTAAATTCTACAGTCAATAAACTGGAAGAAATATTGCTTAGACTCCTAAAATAAGGAGTTAATCATCAAATATGTAAGAATAAAAGAGTTGTTAG
>Ga0256844_10000059_pt1 | contig 43864 bp, 38 predicted proteins | sample MusselsmetaG_FD_189100 | JGI IMG/M metagenome (GOLD analysis project Ga0256844, IMG submission 189100) | Mussel associated microbial communities from hydrothermal vent at the East Pacific Rise, Pacific Ocean - Mussels | ecosystem: Host-associated > Mollusca > Shell > Unclassified ... | reverse complement strand
ACTGACAGCATTTGATGATATGCCGCAACAGAGGCGAGCCGGAGTGGTCGAGTTTGGGTTGAATTATGTGTCGGATCCTGCCGTTAGTAAGCACATCGCCTCTTTTCTCAGGCGTCATCAAACTGCCAGTGCGATAGCGTTGGGAAGAGATGTTGATGCGCAATCAAAGGCCCCGGTGATCCCTGATGCGGTATTGTTTAACGGGGGTGTTTTTAATAGCCCCTTGATCGTTGAGCGATTACTCGAACTGTTTGCACAGTGGTCACCGGAGCCATTGTCGGTGCTTGATAATGATCGACCCGATCAGGCCGTTGCCTATGGCGCCTCGGCCTATGGCTTAGCACGACATGGCTGGCAAACGAAAATTGAAGGTGGCTCTGCTCGAAGTTATTTTTTACTGGTCAATGAGCAAAATAGTGCCGAGAAAAAAGCGCTATGTGTTTTGCCAAAAGGAACTTCTGAAGGTGAAACTATTGCACTAAAAGATAAGCAGTTTTCCTTAACACTGGGTCAGCCTGTTTCTTTTAATTTGATATCGACAGTATCTGATAATCCTTATACCCCAGGCCAGTTGATTGATGTTGACAGTGATAGTGAAAGCTTTGTAACCCTGCCTCCTTTAATGACGGTGTTTGATAAAGCTGGGAACAATAAAGAAGAAATTGTCGTGGAAGTAGTGGCCGATATGACTGCGGTGGGGACACTGCAAATGCAATGTGTGGCGAAGGAGGATCATAAACAGTCGTGGAATTTGGAGTTTCAACTGAGATCACCCATTGCCAGTAATGAGAACAATGGTAGTGAGGAGCAATCTGACCTGGGATTACCCAAAGATTTTGCGCAAGCGGTAGAGAACATATCGGTCGTATTTGGACAAAGTGATAAAACTGCAGATAAAAATTCAGTGAAAAACCTTCGTCCCTTACTGGAGAAATTATTAGGCAAAAAGGCGGATTGGGATACGCCGCTATTACGCTCTTTAGCGAATGAACTGTCTCAGGGTGCTAAACGAAGACGACGCTCGAATCGACATGAGAGACTGTGGAATAATTTGATTGGCTATTGTCTTCGCCCGGGGTTTGGATATGCTTTAGATGAATGGCGGGTAAATACATTATGGGAAAATTATCAACAGGGTGTTCAGTATTCTAATGAGTCACAATCCTGGTCAGAGTGGTGGACATTATGGCGTCGGGTTGCCGGAGGATTAACAGAAGATGCGCAAAAGAAAATCTATAAGGATGTGGCTAAATATATTAATCCGGTGACTGCGAGAAACCAGAAAGTAGCAAAGGAGTTAAAAACGAGATCTTATGAAGATATTGTTCAGCTGGTCGCTGTGTTGGAGCATATATCTGTTGAAAGCAAGATAGAAGTAGGTGGTTGGTTGGTAAAACGATTGCAAAAAACAAAACAACCTGATGCTTCGTGGTGGGCCCTGGGAAGAATTGGAAGCCGTATACCTTTTCATGGCAGCGCCCATAAAGTGGTGCCTAAGGATGTGGCCAATAAATGGATTGATTGTTTATTAGCTCAAGACTGGAATAAAAATAAGCATGCCGCATTGGCCGCCAGTATAATAGCACGTCGAAGTGGTGATCGAGAGCGTGATCTTGATGATTCGGTGAGGTTGCTGGTCATTGATAAGCTGGTTAATTCAAAGTGTGCAATGAGCTGGATAAACATGGTTGAACAGGTTGCAGTACTAGATGTGAAGGATCAGCAGAAAATATTTGGTGAGTCATTACCCGCAGGGCTTCGAATTATAGGCTAAACTCGAACCCCTGTTTCAGTTTGTTCATGTCTACTCCTGATTGTGTGATCAGGGCAGTGCTGATCCAGAGCGTTGATTCCGCCTTACAGCCCCGTTTTAAGTGCAACAATAGCGTGCCTCAATTGAAAAAGTCTCTTTATTGCTAATCAATGACTCAATATCGATTAGAGCTAACTGCTCACCATCAGTGACAGAGAAAGCTGTGGTGGCAGAATCATTGTTATTACTATTAGCAGATAATATATGTTAGGCTTTAAAGTATGAATTCGATGAATTTTAAACATTATCTATTTGATTGGGGAGATACACTTATGGTGGATCAACCAGAGAATCAAGTACCCATGTGTGAATGGGCAGAGCTTAGTGAAGTGGAGGGAGCAAATAAACTCCTGGCTATTTTAAATAAAAGTGGTCATTGTCATTTGGCAAGCAATTCAATTAGTTCCACTGAACAGCAAATACGCAAGGCACTGAGTAGGGTAGGATTAAATCAATATATCGAAAATATCTATTGTTATAGAACATTGGGGCTAAAGAAGCCTGACCAGGAGTTTTATGATCATATCCTCAGTGATCTGGGAGCAAGTAGATCTGAGGTGGTGATGATCGGCGACGGATTAGAAAAGGATGTTATAGGTGCTTTAAATAGTGGGATACAAGCAATATGGTATAATTCAAAAAATGCTCCGGTTCCAGAAAATATTCATGCAATAGAGCATCTTCTAGAATTGACAGGAGTATAATCAGATAGCCGGAGGGTAGGTATTTAACTCCCCGAGCCTGACACACCACCCTGCATGTAGACTCACGAAATCCCATTACCCCTTAGAGAGTAGTCCTTGAGCTTTTAGGTATCATTGAATTCCATATTAATCCCATAGGTGCTGGAACGGCGCCATAGGTCTGTACGGGTTATACCACACTAAATAAAATATTCTTAAGTTTCCTTATTTTCTTTATGTTTTTCATGTTCATGGATTTTCTGTTCGTCCATATCCGTTGTATGGAGCAGATCTCCGACTACATGATTATGGCCATCCCCTGGTTTGTGTTCGTGGTTTATTGTTTTTTCAATGCCCTCATGCTCGTATTGCATGACCGCCGTGCTGTGACCTTCATGGTCATGTCCGCCGGGTTCAAAGAAACTAACAACAACGGATATCGATAACCCAAAGATTAAGGCAGCGGAGAGTTCAGCTCGATCATGTGCGTGGAATTGCAGCTCCGGCAAGAGATCACTCAATGATATACTTAAGAATGCGCCTGCTGAGAAGGCCAGGGCATATGCGACCAGATTGATGTTTTTATCGAACTGGGAAAGACCAAGGTAGAACAGCACCACACCCAGAGGGATCACCAGAGCGAATAAAGCATTGACGAGATGTATTGTGGACCTCTTCCATGCGCCCAGAGCCATCAGGGTGGTGATCGTCATTGCATCGAAAGGCTTATGTAGAAAGATGACAAAAAATGTACCAAAGCCGGCCAGGGCGGTCAGGTTATCACCCTTGTTTCCCGCCTCCACGCTGGCGGCTAGCGCGATACCGGCAATAATGGTGTGCAATATGAGTCCGATTGTAGCGCCTACCCAGTTCATATTATGGGCTTTGTAGGAGATGTCCCCGACATCATCTTGTACTCCGGTGTGGGCATGTTCATGACCATGATAATGCTTTTCGACACCTTGTTCAGCCTGTCCATTGGCGGGAGCAATATTGGGTGCATCGTGATGATGGAAGCAGAAGTAGCGTTCGATAAAAAAAATGCTGAGAATTCCTGCGAGCACCAGCATGAGGATTAGATCGGTTTGCCTGGGGGCCTCGCTTAAAGCATGCGGTAGCATGTGCAGAAGCCCCACACCGAGCATTACACCCGCGACCAGGCTGACTAGTAATTGCATACGCCGGTGTGTCATGCGAAGCTTCAGGGGAACCAGACCGCCCGCCAGGGAGGCCAATAGAATCAGTGTGCAATATACGAGCAATAATAGCCAGGTTGACATAAATATAGCCCTCTTTTTTGTTGGAATTACGTTTCGCCGTGTGGCTCTGCCCGGAAATCTGAGTCAGGCTCGGACATTTGTCATTAATTTTTATTTCTGGGGCTTAACAGACATCAGCTAAACCACAAAAATATCATGTCGCTACGTTAAGCCTTTTGCGTGACGTTGACGGGACTCTTTTCATCCTTTTGCGTGACGTTGATGGGATTTTTTTCATCCTCTTGAGTGGTTTTGACGGATTTTTTTTCGTTGAGCCTTTCGGACTTAGCCTTTGAACGGAACAAACTCATAATAGAAATATTATTTTTGACCTGTTCAACACTTTTTTGTGTCCGGGCTTTTTTATCGCTTCCGGTTAAAACTTCATCGGGTTCATAAGTAATCAAGCGTGATGAATTAAGCAATACGCCAGCAGTTGAAGTATTGTGTAAAACCACAGCAATAAATGGATTGATCATACCAAAGGCGGCAGCGACTAGCCCGCCTGCATTGATTACCAGAGCCAGACCATAGTTCTGGCGAATGACTTTGATGGTTTTATGGCTAATTTGCAGCATTTCGTCCAGTTTCCGAAAATCGTCACTGGATAAAGCGATATCTGCCGATTCAATGGCCACATCTGAACATCCCGTACCTAAGGCAATACCCACATCGGCTATGGCCAGTGCTGGTGCATCGTTAATACCATCGCCAACCATAATTACTTTAAGTCCCTGTGCCTGAAGCTTTCGTATGATATGGTATTTTTCTTCCGGCATCAGTTCGGCGTGCCATTCATCAATGCCTGCAGCCCTGACTACCCGCTTTGCAGAAGAAGCCTGGTCGCCTGTTAGCATTATGGTTTTCTGGATACCACGCTGGCGTAGTTGCTCGAGGGTTTCTAGTACGTGGGGACGCACCGTATTACGTATTCCGATCAAACCGACACACTGCTCATGGTCGGCAATATACAGCATTGTTTCACCTTCAAGACTATATTTTCGGTGTTGTTCCTCAGCCTTGGCGGGGATCCGCAGGCCAAATTTTTCCATTAATTTCTGGTTGCCAACATAGACAGAAGCATCCGTCAGGGTAGCCTGCATCCCGCTGCCATCTATATTTTGATAAGATTCCGGCTGTGTGAATGCGATATTGTTATCTTTTGCATGAGCCAGGATTGCACCACCCAAAGGGTGGTTGGAATGAACTTCGGCTGATGCTGCCAGCGCAACAAGATCATTGGCATCGTATTTTTCATTATACGAAATCACCCTGATCACATGGGGTATGCCACTGGTTAATGTGCCTGTTTTATCAAACACCATGACATCGGCCTGGGCGGCTGATTCTAGAAAGGTGCCACCACGGATTAGTATGCCCCGTTTGGCACTATTGCCCACGGAAGCACTGACTGAAGTAGGGGTAGACAGACCAACCGCACAGGGGCAGGCAATGAGCAACATGGTCAGGGCGCGGGTAGGGTCAAGTGTCAGTAAAAATACACCGCCCGACATGGCAAAAGAGAAGGGCACGAAACGCTTGGAAAATTGTTCTCCCACTGTCTGGATGGGGGGACGTAGCTCCTCGGCCTTATGCACACGTTCAATAATACGGCCAACCACGGTATCCTGTCCGATCTTTTCCACCGAAATGACTAGTTTTCCTGATAATAAAATGGAACCGGCATACACATGATCACCGGCAGCGAGTTCCACAGGCAGTTCTTCGCCTGTTACCGGAGCCTGGTTGACCCGAGCCTCTCCTTCGCTAACAGCACCGTCCACCGGAACCCGCTGACCCGCGTATACCGCTAGTGTATCCCCCGGTTTAATGCTGGACAGACGTTGTCGGGTTTCTACCACTTTGCCATCATCTGCCATGCTGACCAGCCAGACTTCTTCATTAGCATCTATTTCCAGCAAATCCTTGATGGCTTTCTGAGTTTTTCGCAATGTGACTGCTTCAAAACGCTCACCGATATTAAGCAGGAGCAAAACGGATAGTGCGGTTAAACCATTGCCCATTGCCAGGCTGGCAAGAGTTGCACTGCCCACCAGAGTATCAGAATTGATTTTACGTTTGCTAATGGAACGCCATAATCCACCTATATAGCTTGAACCTGTTATAACTGTTACCGTACCAGCGACGATAAAGACAGGCAGGTGACCGGCAACCAAAGCAGGTAAAAATAATCGTTGTGCACCCAGACCAAGCAATGTTGTGCTGCCCAGGATAATATTGCGTTTGTATTTTTCTAATGTTGCATCATCATGTGAGTGCTCATGACCGCAGCTATCGTCCCCGCACGAAGCACCGTGTGTATGGTTGTGATCATGGGAATGATGATCGTGATCGTGGGAATGATGTTTGTGATCATGGGAATGATGTTCATGACTGTGATCATTATCAATCATATTATAATGAGGGTGTTCATGTTTGCCATGATGCTTGTTTTTTTTCTGCAGTTTTGAAATAAATTTTTTGCCTGCTTTCAGCTCTTTAGAAAAGGTGCCTTTTACTGCTTTAGGGGAAAGTTCTTCCAGGCTTTTTCCACTTTCAAAATGTTGTGTGAGCACTTTTCCCAGAGCATAGGTTGAGGCTCCACCAATGGTAACCATACTGGTCGTGCCGACCACAGTGCCTGCACCGGGAACCAGTTTAACCAGGCTGGCCATACGCAAGAATGTGTACGGAAGAGACCCGCCCAACAAAGAAGTAATGAATGTCCTGCTATGATTTTCCGAAAATTTTTGTTCATAAAGCTCAGAGAAACTGTGGATCATCTTGAACTGAAGGCCACTCAAAGCAGCAAAATCTGCCAATGGTACGGGTATTAAACCGATTGTCATCGATGCAACAGTATATTCATTGAGTAAGATTCCTGCTTTTTGTGTTTTGCTGATATGTGCCGGGTTTTCAAGAACTTCTTTTTTTGCTGGCATGTGAATATAACCCCCTTAACTTTATTACTTGTTGTGGACTGTCTTGCGGTATGGACTAGTTGTATAACGGTCTGGTTTTATGATTAACTGCCGATAACATACAATTATCTGGGTATTTGTTAGATTAAGTAACGGTTTTTCTACCCATGTTTACTTAATATATACCTTTTCATATATAATAAGCTAGTTTTATTTACACTGGAAGCCTTTATCTATAAACTAAAAAGAATTCTACGATTATATTTTGACTATTCTTGCTGAGTGGGGCTTCTTTTGGCGACATTGAACCATTAAAACTTATGGTTAACAGCTTAAAAACACTAGATATTATTGATTTATATTTATATTAATCAAACTGCTAGTTTATAGTGTCTCCATAGATTATTCATATTAATGAGGGTTTGTTGATGATTTTTTTAGTGAAAATAATGCCTGAAAAAAATCAATCTGATTCTTTTTTGTTGCCCTTGTTTTTATGCTATATATGCTTTTGCAGGTATGTGTTGCAGCACCCCTGTCGTTGCTTTTATCAAACCGCTTCATTTGCTTGTTACCGGGGGTATGCCAGAGGTGCTCGAGCCTTGCTTCATTGTACAGGGTGGTTGATGTCCCATCGTTTCACTTTAAATCCAGTGCTGCACGTGCATGATGACCTGCATCGCTTGTATTCTGGTCAGAATAAATTTTAGAGGTATTCCTGGAAAAAGGGTAAGAATAAGTTCCGGTTATAAATATTTGCCCGGTTTCCTTGATTTGGAATTTTGATCTTTCACAGCAACAGGAGTACATGATGTCAGGCAATCACCAGATAAAAAATTATAACCGTGCATTTGCCATCGGTATTTTGCTTAACATCACTTTCGTAATTATTGAAGCTGTTTATGGTGTTATTTCTGGATCTTTGGCCCTGATAGCAGATGCCGGACACAATTTAAGCGATGTATTGGGCTTGTTGCTTGCGTGGGGAGCTATCTGGCTGGCCTCAAAAAAAGCCACAGAGAAAAGAACCTATGGTTTTCGCAAGGGAACGGTATTAGCATCCCTGGGCAGTGCACTATTATTGCTTTTTTCACTTGCTATTATTACATGGGAAGCAATTGGCCGATTTTCTGACCCTCAGCCGGTTCAGGGTATGACCATTATAGTTGTAGCGGCCATTGGTGTGGTGATTAACACTATCACTGCACTATTATTCATCTCAGGGCAGAAGGATGATCTTAATATCAAAGGGGCATACCTTCACATGGCTGCAGATGCAGGTGTTTCCCTGGGCGTGGTTGTGGCGGGGATTCTTGTCATGCAGACAGGCTGGCCGCTGGTTGACCCTGTTACCAGCCTGATTATCGTTGTTATTATTTTTATTGGCGGCTGGTCTTTGCTCAGAGATTCCGTCAACCTGGCGCTGGATGCTGTTCCTGAAGGTATTGATATGCCTGGAATAAGAAAATATTTAAGTGCTATTGAACACGTTGCCCAAATACATGATCTGCATGTCTGGCCCATCAGCACAACGGAAGTCGCACTGACGGTTCATTTAATACTGGATAATGACAACAGGCCGCAGAAGAATTTCCTGTCTCAAATCCAGCAGCAGCTCCATGATGATTTTGATATTGAACACTCAACAATACAGATCGAAGCACAGAATGATGAACATTGCCTGTTAGATCCTCAGGCGGCGGCTGTTAAAGAATAGTAATATGGAGTTTTATTTAACCGCTTAAAATTTAATTTTAACCTGGATAGTTCTGATACTTGCACTTTATGGATTATCCCAAGGTTTATACTATACTAGGATCCTAGCCGAAAACAGGTGCAACTATTATTCGAATTTTCGTCATGCCTCCTGTTTTCAGGCAGGCTCCTGGTACCTAAAACACATTATGAACAGCTAAATGGAGGCGTTTGGTTATGTTATTTAGAATGGGTGTTCTGCTGGCTGCTTTCATTGGAGTGAAAATTTATGATAAATATACAAATAATCAGGATGATTCAAAAAAGAAAGCAAAACTCGCGGTAAAGCCCCGGAAGTCACTAGTCCGGATGACCAACATTGATGAACCGGAAAAATTGTGTGACCATTATTTCAAGGTGAGCACGGTTTCTTTAGGTCTTGCGGTTTTGACTGGCTCCTTCCCGTTACTCTATATTGTCAGCCTCGGAACTATTTTTTATTCCTGTATACCCATTTTGAAACGCGGTCAAAGACAACTACTGGAAAGGCGCACCATTGGCCATGATGTACTTTATAGTCTTTACATTATCCTGGCTTTTCTGACCCATCAGGAAATATTTATCGCACTGGGCGTCTTTTTTTATCATTCGGGTGCAAAAATGCTGGCCATGAATCAGGCTATGTCCAAGCCCATGATAAGTAATCTTGTCAAACAGTTACCTGATAAAATATGGGTTTTAAAAGATGGCATTGAAATTGAAACTCCGCTTGAGGAGGTCATGATCAGCGATATTGTCATTATCAGGGCGGGAGAAATTATTCCGGTTGATGGCACTATTAGTGAAGGCATTGCGATGATAGACCAGCATGCCCTGACGGGCGAGTCGCAAGCAGTGGAAATAGAAATTGGTGGTCAGGTATTCTCTTCAACACTTATAGTCAGTGGCCAGATCCATGTAAAAGTAACAAAGGCCGGTAGTGACACAAGCATCTCAAAAATCACCGAAATTCTTAATAGTACCTCGGCTTATACATCGTCTATTCAATTAAAAGGAGAGAAATGGGCGAATATTATTGCCGTGCCCATTGTTGGACTGACGTTATTGACAATTCCAACACGGGGACTGATGACCGCCACTACTGTTGTGCATAGTACTTTTGGCAACCGTCTGAGAATTGTTGCCCCCATTGGAACCCTGAATTATCTCCACTCGGCCTTAAATAAAGGTTTACTCATTAAAGATGGACGAGTTATTGAGGAATTAGGCAGAGTAGACACGGTATTGTTCGATAAAACCGGAACTTTAACTCATGAGCAGCTTGAGGTTGGTAAAATTATCAGCAGTAATGATCAATACAGTAGTAACGAAATTTTAACCTATGCCGCAACGGCTGAGCATAAACTTACCCATCCACTGGCTCAGGCCATCCTCAGGAAAGCCAAAGAATCCGGCCTTGTGTTACCCGCCATTGAGGATTCCAGTTTTATAATGGGTTATGGAATTACGGTCACTATTGATAATCAGCTCATTCGTGTTGGTAGTGCTCGTTTTATGGAAATGGAGAATATTGTTATTCCCCAGCGTATACAATCCGCCATGGAGCAATCCCATCTCGAAGGGCATTCACTGGTTCTTGTTGCTATCAATACTGATATCGCAGGCGCGATTCAACTCGTGTCTACGCTACGCCCAGAGGTCAGTGCAGTATTGAGCGGATTGCGTAAACGTGGTATTAAACATATATCGATTGTCTCCGGCGACCATAAAATCCCAACTCAAAAATTGGCGGAATCTCTGGGTATAGACAGTTATTTTTACGAAGTTCTGCCTCAGCAAAAAGCTGAGATCGTCAAGAAATTACAACAACAGGGTAAAAAAGTCTGCTTTGTCGGCGATGGGATTAATGATGCCATCGCGATGAATACCGCCAATGTATCCGTATCTTTAAGTGGTGCCACGTCCATTGCCACGGATACGGCGCAGGCTATTTTAATGGATGGCAGCTTAACCCATTTATGCGATTTATTTGATATTTCACACAAGCTGAAAAATAATTTATGGCGCAGCCTGGTGCTTATCACTATACCGACGGCCATTAGTTTAGGCGGTGCGCTGTTTATGGGTTTAAGACTGGGTGGCTCTTTTGTTATCATTTATTCCAGTTTTACCTTAGCATTATTCAATGCCATGCTGCCGATTCTGGAATATAAAGGCATAAAAAAATCTAAAAAACTCAATCCAATAGACTCAGCCTCAAAGAAAACAGGAAGTAATCATATCTCATCTCCGGAACCTGAGAGGCATACGACAGGCACAAAATAAAATAATGCAATCCTTAGTGGGTTTTCGCAAAGTTAATAGATTAAGGAAACTTGCTCAAGGCATAAAACCGCCTATATACGAAATGAAGAATATATTAACTTGCTACGTCATTTAATGGTTGTTAATATATGGAGTCTGATTTGTTAGCTGGGAATTGAGTATAAAAAACCTGCTGCTGCAATTGCCTGCAAGTTAATGCATATCAGCAATGAGAGTGGATAGTTGATGAAACGATAATGCAGGATTTTGTTTCAGATAGGATGATTATGACAGATGTTAGCAATGAGTTTGACAATAGCGCAGAAGACTACCAGCAATTGAATGATGGCGTCGCTCCGGACAGGATGGTGGACAAAGATCCCGAAATCGCGTTGCCCGCGAATCGGCTTATCCGCAAAAGGTTTGCTGCCAGAACCTTTGGCATTCACCTGAGCGCTTTGCCGCCTGAACTACAGGCATTAAAAGACAATGACACGAATGGTAATGCGTATCTGAATAAAAATGATTTGCCTGATGAAATTCACCTGACAGCCCCTGGCGGGGAAGTGAAGGTGTTGTCAAGAGATGAAGCCTGGGAGTTCGCTGATGAGGCTGGTGCACAACTGGAATGGCACATGCTCCCTGACACCATGTCAGGCAAGGCTGCCGCTTTGTTTTCCACGACGGGTCAAGGTGCATATGCCAATTACGGTCGCCCAAGCATGGACTTTTCTGGTTTCTTCTATGACTACGTACGTGCCTCCGGACAAGCTTCGAAGGAGAGCATTGCGTCTCAGGAGAGTCTCCTGCTGGGGCCGTTATTTATTACTGCGGATGCCATCAGTGCAGCGGGTTTTACAGCACTTGGCCACATCACGCGAGATGCTCCGCTAACGAACAAAACCGTGCTTACCGATATTGTCTCCACCGGTATATATGAAGGAAGTGCATCCTGGACATCCGCCAGACTCGGTGTTTTTACTGGAGCCAGAGCGATACGCTTTACCGCCGTACTACCTATCCCCGGTGCCCATCTTGCGGCGATTCCAGTCGGCTTCCTGACGGGTGCTATTACCGCAATCTTCGCCAAGCGTTTGGCCAATAAGTATAAGGACAGGGCCATTGATGCCAGCTATTGGTCTGGAAAACATTCGAGGACTTCTAAAGTGGCTCGGGAGGTTATTCCGGCATAGGGGTTTGAATGCGAAATAAATGGACACTAAATAAATCATCTGCATCGACCCAGAGTGCAACAGATTGAAAGCCCGCGTGTTGTGCCAGTTTTATAAATTCCTGTGTGCTGTATTTATAGGAATTCTCGCTGTGGATCGTCTCGCCGTTAGCGAATTCAAATCTATTTTGTCCGATATTAACCTGTTGCTCTCGCAAGCTGACCAGGTGCATCTCGATACACCCAGCCTGTTCATTATAAATTGCTTTATGCTGCCAGCCTGAAAGATCAAAATCGGCATCCAGTTCGTGGTTAATACGCCGCAGCAGATTGAGGTTAAACTGTGCCGTAATACCAGCGGCATCGTTATAGGCGGCGTGCAGGATGCTCTTATCTTTTTTCAGATCAACACCGATCAACAGGTAGCCCTCCGAGTTCACCAATTGTGCAATTGAGGTTAAAAATTTTATCGCGCCTTCAGGAGCAAAGTTGCCAATGCTCGAACCCGGGAAAAAAGCCACCTTTGTACCCTCGGTATTCTCCAGAGCCGTTGGTGGCAATACCATGCTTTGCGTGAAATCTGTACAGGTAGCATGGATCTCCAGCCAGGGAAAGGCTGCGGCCAGTTCTTCCGTCGCCAGTCGCAGGTGCTGACGGGAGATATCCATTGGCACATAAGCCATTGGTTTTAGACCTTCCAGCAGTATATGCACCTTGGCGCAACTACCGCCCCCGGGTTCAATCAACAAGCTGCCTGTGCCCACATGGTGAGCAATCTCAGCGGCATTATCCTGTAAAATGGCTATCTCAGTACGGGTTTGATAATACTCGGGCAGTTTGGTAATGGCATCGAATAGTTGCGAGCCTCTGGCATCGTAAAAATATTTTGGTGGGATAGAGGCGGGTCGTTTATCCAGGCCCTGCAATACATCGCTGGCAAATTCGTTGGTAGTTGAATGCTGGTCATGAAACCAGAGCTTATTTTTATGCAAAGGGCTTCTTGTATTAGCCATTGTTAAAGGATACAGGTGCGTTCTCGTTCATTGGTGTTTTTAAATGAATGCCACCGCGCTTTTTGGCGCAGTTCAGCTGACTCATTATCGGTGATTGCGTAAGCATTATTATCCATTATTTCAAATGTAACTCCAACCTTTAAATATTTTTCAAGGATTATGAGTGATTTTAAAGCAAACTGAACTATTTTGACTCATTTCGCATTGGCCAGGGCTAAATATCAACATTAATAGCAGGATAGTGTACAATTATTGCTACATATCAGCTTATAAGAACAATTTATGTTGCCATTGATAATGAAATCTCAGGTGTTATAACATTACAGACCAATGAAGAAAACACCATTAAAACAGCTTCGATCAGGACAGGCAAATAAGCTTATCAATAAATATGCTTTTGGTTCCGGTTTGTTCGGCTATATTCCTTTTCCTGTAGTGGATGCCCTTGGCATTATGGCTATTCAGCGCAAGATGTTATTTCATCTTGCGAAAATCTACGACATACCATTCTCACGTAGCATGGCAAAAGACCTGCTACGAACGCTTGCAGGCGGTATTGCCTCACGTGCAACCATTCCCATGGCAATAAAAATAATTCCCGGAATCAATGTCTTATTTGGCAGTACTGGTATGGCTGCCATCGGTAGTGCTTCAACCTATGCAGTTGGAAAAACCTTTAAGCGGCACTTTGATGAAGGTGGAACCCTGGAGGATTTTAACCCAGTTGAGGAAAAAGAAATCTTTGAGGAAGAACTAAAAAAAGGATTTACTTTGTCACAGAAAAAAGGAAAAAAATCATAAGGGAGATACATGTCTTAGTTTAAAGTTATGAAACAGTTCATAGAGTATTTGGCTAATTCGATTTTTTCTTTCTGAGACTCAAGGAATGAAATTGGCCTTTTTTATAACATAAGTTAAAGAATAATAGACAACAGGCTTATTGTGTTAATATATATGCCATTGGTAATATAAATCGCTTTACTTATTCTTTTCTGTTGTTATGATAAATACCAAGTTGGCTGCTCTACTACTTTTTTTATTCATGCCAAGTAAGTAGCACGACTGTCTGATTAAATCCAGGCTGGTTAATTATGATACAAGCAGCCTGAGGCTGTAGATTTGTTTGTTCATATATTTGACAATGAAGTCTACAAGATGAATAAAACTCCCTCTGCGCTGACAGGCAAGAGAGAAGCTGCAGAATCCATGATATCAACGAACACTAACAGGAGTATTGTATGACTGCTACAGATATACCAACAACAATAGATGGTACCTTAGAAAACGTGAAACACAAGTATCGAATGACACGAGCCAATAAGCTTGTCAGAAACCATAGTGTACTGAGTGCTGCTATCGGGGTAGTGCCCATACCACCATTAGCTATGGTCCTTATTTTGAGCAACAATCTAAAAATGCTACACAAGTTATCTTCCATTTATGGTGTTAAATTTAGAGAAGATGCTGGTAAGGCGGCTATTACTAGTTTCCTGGGAGGATGTGGAACTGTTTCTATTTCAGGTAGACTGATCTGGGGGCTTAGTACGGCTATCCCAGTGGCCGCCCCGGTAATCAGCGTTGTGACTATACCTGCATTTGGAGCTGCAACAACCTATGCTATAGGGCACTTGTTTATTCAGCATTTTGAATCAGGTGGTACCTTCCTGACCTTCGATCCAGAGAAGGTCAGGGGACATTATGCAGAGTTATTTGCAGAAGGTGAAAAACTTGCAGAAGATGAGAAACCTGCAGAAGCATAATTAAAACGCAGCTTTCTGCTGCGAAGAAATAAGTGCTTGAGAGAATAGGCTGAAACCCGGCAGAACTGAGTAGAAAATGCCGGGTTTCGCCCCTCGCCCTCAATCCGGCACGCTCAATAATAAAGTGATTTTGGGGTGTTACCCGAATTCCTGTTAACCTATCCACAAAAGATGAAAATGAAAGTAGAATCTCTTGAACAGTCCGTACCTGAACTTTTCCAGGTTGCTAATAAAAAATACCTTCAGTCTGAACAGGCCATTGAGATAATCAAACAAAATCTCGGTGTTATTCCCGTTGCCATTACGGCAGAGTACAGAGTCATCTGGCTGGATGTGGGGAATTATCCTTATAAAGAGTGGAAATTTCGTTATGCCACCCAAAATTTGATTGAAAAACAGGGACTAGGTGACTGTTTTACTACAGACATTCAATTACTGTTTAGTGAGGAGCTTAGTCTGGATACCCTTCAGGATCCGGCTGGCTTTGTCTTCCATATGTCCAAATGTGGTTCTACCCTGATGTCCAAGGTGCTGGATCAGCCTGAAACCCAGATGATTATTAAGGAAGCTACCCCGCTGCATGAAAATCTCTGGAAATATTTGACTAATGACTGGCAAGAACCTGTTGCCCCGACAGCAGAAAATCTGCGTCTGATCCGTAACTTGATACAACTACTGGGCAGACCCCGATTAGCCAGCCAGAAATCTTACTATGTTCGTTTCAGAAGCTGGGGTATTGCCTTTGTGGAAATTATCCAGCAGGCATTTCCAGATACCCCTTCTCTGTTTATGTACCGTGATCCGGTGAAAGTCATGGCATCTATTTTGAATAAGCCTACAACAGGGCTGCCCAGGCTAAATGACTCGAATGCTGCAGCTTTTATTACAGGAAAGTCCAGGCAGGCACTTAGTGACATGGATGCGCTGCATTATTTCACTAGCTTCTATAAACAATATCTGCATTTAAGCCTGACTAAAATGAAGAATACCCATTATTTGAATTATCGGCAGATGAATAAGCAGAATATCGACCAGATCTTGCGTACCGGGTATGGTTATGCAGCAGCTGAGGCTGACTTGCCCTTGATGCAGGCGCAGTTTGATACCTATTCCAAAGATGATACAGGAACCGTTCGCTTTGTTTCAGACAGCAAGGAAAAACAGAAACAGGTGACACCTCAGATGCGTGAAGCTGCTAAACAATATTTGATGGATATGTATCGGCAACTGGAAGAAAGTGATAATAATCTGAATAAGGTACTATTGTGACTTCTGGCCGTCAGGGAATATAGCCATTATCTTTGTAAATGCAGACTTCGTTATTCCACCTTCTGAGCTCAATCATGTATTTGTATACACTCAATCAGCCATAAGATAGAATGCCTCGCTGCATATTCCAAATGTCATGAGGTCTACAGCCGTAAGTACATATGTTAAAAAATGAATGGGTAAAGCGTTGCTGTAACGGAGAAAAGTATGATTCTTGAAGTAATTAGTGCTACTAGTTTGGGCACATATCTCTATCGGTATGTGAAAAAGAATAAAAAAACACTCCGTAAGGCACGTGCCAGAAAGCCTAAAAAGGAGCGTGTTATACCTTTTACAGGTAATGCACGTCATCAACACCTCAAGGAGTTTTCTGCGGGTAATCTTGATAAAAAAAATCCACAACAGAGACTAACCGATCGCAATATGGCGGTTTCTGTGGCTTCTTTGAGTCTGGCAATTGTCGGTAAACTGTTTTATTTTCCCATTGGTTTACTGAGTTTGCCGGGAATTTTGTACATTACCCACTTTGCGATTATGCAGGCTTTTAAAGGGCTGTTTAAGGAAAAAAAACTAACGGTTGATTTTCTCTCAGCAACGATGAAAGTGTTATTGCTGCTTAATGGCTACCTGGTTTTTGCCAGCTTCTCAGTTTTTATGTTCAGTCTGAATCGTAAATTACTTTCTAAAATCACTGATAACTCAAAGAAAAATATCATTGATGTCTTTAAGCAACAACCCAGCACCGTATGGGTGATTTATGATAGCGTTGAACGGGAAATACCTTTTGAAGAGTTAAAAACTGGTGATATGGTGATGGTCGGTGCAGGGAGCACTATTCCTGTTGATGGCGAGATAATTGAAGGCTCTGCTTCTGTTGATCAGCATATTTTAACCGGTGAATTTCAACCCGTAGAAAAACATAGCGGTGACGATGTGTTTGCTCTGACGCTGGTGTTATCTGGAAAAATCTATATTCATGCACGTGAGACAGGTCAGCACACATCAGCAGCGCAAATTGCCACTATTCTTAATAACACCATTAGTACTAAAACCGATGTACAGCTCTGGTCCAGAGAAATCAGTGACAGGAGTGTGCTGCCTACTTTTGCAATTAGTGCGGTATCCTTGCCTTTTATAGGTCCAATTGGTGCCCTGGGCGTGTTGAACTCCCACTTTAAATATCGGGCATCCATTGCTTCGGCGATCGGTGTGATGAACTATCTGGATATGGCTTCCCATAATGGTATCCTGGTTAAGGATGGGCATACCTTTGAGCTGCTGGAAAAAATTGATACGGTTGTTTTTGATAAGACAGGTACCTTAACTGAAGCGCAACCGCGGGTGGAGAAAATTCATTTGTGCGGTAAGTACACCGAACAGGAAGTTCTTCGTTACGCTGCTGCTGCCGAAAGCAAACAAAGTCACCCCATTGCTAAGGCTATTATTCAGCAGGCCATAGAACAACAACTGGAATTACCCGAGATAGAAGATGCCGCCTACAAGTTGGGTTATGGTCTTACTGTTGGTGTTGAAGGACATATTGTACGTGTCGGCAGTGTGCGTTTTCTGGAGCAGGAAGATATTTATATCTCTGATGAGATCCGTGTAGCACAAACATACTGTCAAGAGCAGGGATCTCCGATGATTGTAGTTGCCATTGATGATAGTGCTGTGGGAACCATCGAGTTGGCTGCGGCTATCCGACCGGGTACAAAAGAGTTAATTCATGAGTTAACTCATGAGTGTGGTATCAAGTCAACCTATATTATTTCGGGTGATCATGATGCTCCCACACGTCAACTGGCTGATGAGCTGGGTATTAATCACTATTTTGCCGAAGTTCTGCCAGAACAAAAAGCAGAACTCATTAAACAGCTTCAGGCAGAAGGCAAATCGGTTTGCTACGTCGGCGATGGTATTAATGATTCTATTGCCTTACAGGAAGCTGATATTTCCGTATCAATTCGTGGTGCGTCTACTGTCGCCACAGATGCGGCGCAAATTGTATTAATGGGCAAAACACTTAACCAGCTGCCTTACCTGTTTGGCATGGGGCAACAATTTAACAGCCATATGAAAAAGGTGGTTACCACGGTAGTTACCCCTAGCGTGGTATCCGTCGGTGGATCGATCCTGTTCTTTAATTTTGGTTTGATACAGTCTTTTATTTTCCCTCAGATTGGTTTGCTGGCTGGCATAGCCGTGGCGATGCGTCCAGCTCTCAGGCATTGTAAGCGGGGTGAGAAAAAGTAGCGGTTACATCAGGAGAAAGAGCCGGGTGATAAGCTGTTTGCCCGACTGCTTTCCCTTTTCGTGGAAATCACAGAAATATCCTTAAATCAGCATTATTATTCAGCTGTATAAACCGCAACTTCAACTTCTTTGTCTGTGTTCAGAATATCGCTGGCGATTTTTATTTCATCATGAGTGCCATGAACAATCAGTAGGTATTTTTTCATTTTAACAGCAGTTTCATAATTAATAATGCTATTTTTAGGAACGCCAATACTGTAAAGAGCAGCACCAAGGACGGTAAGACCACCGGTAAATATTGCTGTACTCAAGCCACTGGCAAGGGTAGTAAACAGAATTCCACCAGCGGTCAGTGAACCCGCACCGGGAACGCAAATAAAAGCAGGGTTAAAGACTACGCCCCAGAGACCACCCCAGAGAGCTCCACGCTTACCCCAGAATTTTACCCTGTTAATGCCATTGTAATAACCGATGACATTTTCTTCCCGCTCATAGCCTTTACCAACGATGGACAGTTTTTTCATATCAAAACCGGCGTGTTCTAAAGCCATAACGGCCTGTTCAGCCTCCTGATGGGTTTTGAAAATGGTAATGCAACTGTTTTTATTGCTCATTATGTCGTTCTCCTTGATTTTAGCGTTATTATTACGGGTGTAAAATAATGGTGTTATCCAATACAGAAACGGATTTTTAATTCTCGTTCATTGATGTTTAAAAAAGTGGCAGCTGTGTTTTTGTAGCCGAACAGCTGAGTTATTATTGGTGATTGAATAAGCAATATTAGCCAGTATTTAAAGGTCTCTCCTTCCTTCAAATAGGTATTATTTGCGGGCAAAATTTGTTGTTTTTCCAGCTTTATCCATTCTGGTGTCGCCTCTAAACTTATGTTACTATATATGGATTGTCGAATAAAGCTTATCGTCAGTCTTTCCCTTCATTACCGCTGATAGAGGTCAATATGATACAAATGGCATTATTCTTACCGTTAGTTATTGGTGGAGTCGCGAGTGCTCTATGGCGGGAACAGAATCAAAAAAAGAGGGCATCTTCTGTTGTTCTCTCACCTTATTTCCCACAACCTATTCTTCCCAGTGATCCGGAATCTGAAAATGAGACGCGCAAGAAAGTAACTATTATAGATGATAGTGCTGAGGTTTCACACGGCCAGCGGGTTTCGCTTATGGCTTTGGCTCTTACAGGTTCTGGTGCGCTTGTCTTTTCACCTTTCACATTGGCAAGCATTCCTTTATTGAGCTATAGCACATACTATTTTCTTAGTACAATTCATCGCTCCAATGCCAAGCGTAAAAAGTCAGCATTGACTGTTTTTGAACTTGCCAGTGTTGCAGGAACAATTGTGACAGGACGCTATCTGTTGTTATCATCTTTACTTGCTTTCTCTTTCAGTATCCGTAAGTGGGCTTTACAAGCTGGAAACATAACATCGATTGGTATGGGTAAGGCGTTTGATCCAGGTTTTCAAAAAATCTGGGTGTTACGAAATGAAAGCGAAGTAGAAATTGATAAATCTGAATTGCAGCATGATGACATTGCTGTGCTGCATACAGGGGATATTATTCGAATGAATGGAGAGGTTGTTAAAGGGGAAGCAATGGTAGAACAATTTGCTTTGACTGGCTTTTCACAGATTGTCCCAAAACAGAAGGGTGATCCTATCTTTATTTATACAGAAGTTGCTGCTGGTGATCTTTTTGTGAAATATAGTTAACCCTAATCCGCTATTTGTTATCACCAGTTATTCGTTACATAGAATTGCTCTTCTTTTGAGTGGGTTGCCTCAATGAATCAGCCAGGCTCAGGCAGCATCTGAGTTAGTTTCAGGGTCGGGCAATTTATCTTCTTTTCGTTGTTTTATTTCCTGAATCAAATCACCCGCTATTAGCTTACCTTTTTTGAACTGTTCATTGAAATACTCTTTTGCTGAGGTTGGATTAAAATCCTCCAGAGTACCAGCTTGCTCAAAATGCCTGATAAAAACCTGTCCCACTGCATAGCCAATTGCACCTGAAATAATGGCAACACTGCCACTACCTGCTAAGGAGCCAATACCGGGTATACTTTTAATAAGGCTGCCGAGTCCAAGTATGGATACAACAGGTAATGACCCGGAGATAAGAGAAGTTACCAGTGACTTACTAATATTGTCAGCTGGAATTTCATAATGTTCTGCCAGAGTCTGAATCATATGAAACTGAATATTAGTCAGACTGATAATGTCAAATAGAGGGACAGGGATTAATCCAGATGCCATAGAGGTAATGACATTAGCTTTTACAATATTCTGGGCTTCGGACATTCTTAGCGCAGATGCTACGGTATGCAGATTAGTTTCCAGTTCATCAATTGTTTCGGATTTAGCTGTATCATTATCCATAAGTTGCCTCCAATCATTAGCGGTGTTTAAAAATTATAACAAGTTTAGAATGTGCATGAAACAACTTTGCTACTCTAACGTTTTTTGCGGCTCTTCGTTAAGCGTTGATGCTCTTTAACTGAAAATAAAGCCTGAGTTAGTTGTCGAAGTTATTTATGTACCTTCCCTAGTATTATTTCGCTTTGCGGGCAGAAAGCATCTGCCAGCGTTCATTATTCAATACCTGAAAGAAATATGGCTTAGTCAGAATATTGCCTTCTTTATTAAAACGATATATTCCTGAAATGCCTGTCCAGGGAGGTGAAAAACGTACAATAGATGCCAGCAATGCAGGTTGGGTTGACTGAGCTCTTTTTACCTTGTCAGCAAAAAGCATAACTGAATCATAGCCCTGGGCAGCATCCGCATCCGCTAGCTGATGGTATTTATTACGATAATGAGTAATAAAAGCCTGGTTAATCGGATTTTTTGCCAGTACATTATAGGGTGTTGGCACAATGGTCATATTTCCCGCAATACCTGCTGACATTTTAAATAGTTCAGAATCAAGGTTTCTTGAACCCATGACAGGGATATCTATGCCCATTTCCCTTGCCTGTTTAGTTAATCTTGATGCCGATTTCGCTCCACCAGAGAGGAAAATTACATCAGCATCTTTTTGTTTTAGATCCGATAAAATGGAGCGGTAGTCCAGCCTTTCAGCAAAAAATGCCTGCTCAAATACCAGACTAAAATCATTTTGGGCAGTTTCTTTAAATAGCAGGGCAAATTTGCGATGTTCATCTGCACGGGCATAGAGCACTGCTATTTTTTTGAAGCCCAGAGTCTTACCTAGACTAGACATCTGTTTGACCAACTGTTCATTATCTGCAAGCAGTCGAAAAGTATAGCCAAAACCATGTGAAGTCAGTTCTTCTTCGCTAATAAAAGGAGAGAAAAATAGTACCTGGGCTTTTTCATAAATGGCAGAAGCGGGAAAAGCAACCGCAGCAATTCGATGCCCCATGACAGCAGACACTTTTGGGTTGGCAACAATACGGCCAATAGTGGCTTTTGCGCTTACAAAATCAGTGCTATCCTGTTCAATAAGTAATTTAAGAGGCCGACCTAATAAACCTTTTTGTTGGTTAATCTGCTCAACAGCCAACTTAATTCCATTGATATAATGGCTTTCGGCAGAATCCTGAAGAGCCACAATAACAATTTCACCCGGGTTCTTCTGAGCATATTTAGTCCGTTGTGATGCCATTTTTTCATAGCTAACATTACAGGCAGTCAACAAACAACAGGTGATAATTAATAGAAAAGACCTTTTAAATAACGTCAATTTGGCAAAAGTTGCTAATCTGACGTTTGGCTGGAGGCTTTTCAGAATGATCACTGCACAGGCGCCTGATTTCGTTGATGTGGGAACGCTTGTGAAGAATTGGAAGAACGGGTCGTTATTTGTTTGTTGACATCCTGCGTAGCTGCTTTGTTGCTAGTAGTAAAAGCGCTATCTCCAAGAATCAGCGGCAGGCCATTTTTACCTGAACCAATAACAACAATCTTGGCATTGTGTGATTTTGCCAGCTCCTGAGTGGCTTGAATACCCTTAAATGCCAGTATTTCAGGTGTCAGTGATTCACCAATAATACGTTGTGCCTGATTGATACCCTTAGCTTCGCTGATTTTACGCTGGGCTTCCTTTGCCGCAGTTTTCAATCGAAACTCGTAAGATCTCATATATTCCTGCTGAGCGAGCTTGTCTTCTATCGCTTTAACAATATTGTCGGGCAAGATGAGGCTGCGTATAATGACATCATCAACGACAACATAATTACGTCCTACCTCGTTAATTGCCAGCACAATAGCCTTGTTCAACAAGCCATTTTCATTGGTATAAACCTGATCCGCATTATAGCTGCCAAGCTGCTTACGCATGACGGACTCGATTTGTGGAAGGACAATGCGCTGTAGATAATCAGGACCAATCTTCTGATGTAGAGTAGTCAACATGTCATATCTGGGACGATAACGAATGGCTATTGCCAGATGAATACGCAAACCTTTTACCGATAATACATCAAATTCGTGTAGAGCGATCTGGTTTCGGGTTTCATAGATCGTCATGACATCCAGGGGGCTGATGATATGAACACCCTCTTTGTATATGGTATCAATCTCTGTACCGCTAAAACGACGGAATAATACACCCGCTTCACCTGCATAGGCAGTAATGACGATACGAGACCAAAGCAAAACTGTTAATATCACGAGAATTAACAGGAAAATAATCAGGTAGTATCTTTTCTTCCGAGGCCAACGATATTGCATAGACCCTATACCTTTTAAAATATTATATATTTTCACAGTAAACTCTTAGAATGCTGGATAAAAATAAACTGGATTTGGATGAAGTGTATAAGCTTTGATAAGTAGCAGATCGTTATACCCTGTAAATAAACAAGCCCTGAGGTTATAATGCGAGGCGACAAACGAGCCATAAGCACCTGAACCTTAAAGTAAGACATTATATAGAAGTTGAATGAAAAAAGGGAGTGTTAAAGAAACAGATTGCCGAATTTCTCTGTCGTGATTCAAGCACCTAAATCCAGAGTTAAAGCGAAATATACGGCTATCAGTATCAACAGACCAACTGCAATGAAGATTGAACAGGGCGTACATTGACAAATAGTCTGTTTTAGTCATTTGATAGATGCTGGTTGCTATTTATATATGGTTTCAGGGGAATCAAACAGCAAGTTTTGTTCCTGATACTAATTACTAATGATGATTCTTAAATCAATCAATCTAGGCAGGAGCATCTTCTTTAGACTCAGATTCTTCAGTCGCATTGACCTCTTCATCTTCATCTTCATTTAACCAGTATTTATTAACCAAATAATAAGCGCCAACACCAATTACGATACCCAGACCAATCGGATGAGAGCCTGCTAAAGCCTTAACATTTGAAAGGATCCCTTGAGCTTGTGAAATCATGGATTTTTCCTTGTTTGGTAGTATTATATAGAGGTTCCAAGCATACCATCCCGAATGAATATGCGTCAAGCTAATATATGTTTTCGGTAATGTTTTGATTCTGGTTGGCAATACAAGTACAATTATTGCAGTTTTCGTATCATTAGCTGCAGAAATGGTCTGTCTTACAGTAGACTGGATGGTTTCTTTAATCCGTTCAATAAATAGGTATTAAATAGCAGAAGTAAAGCGAGTAGTTAATTTTAGTTTTATGGTTTAGTCTGTTATCCTGTACAGCATGTTTATCACTTCATTACGTCTACTCATCTTTTGCCTGCTATCAGGCTTATCTATCCGTGGCATATGCCAGGAAGTACCCTCGTCACCTGCGGGTAAAATTCCTATCATCCATATTGATGCCAAAAACCTGTCCCCTCTGGATGTCGGTCTGGAAATTGGTCGACAAAGCAAACAGTTATTTCCAGATATTGAATATCGCTATGACCGCTATTTAATGGCAAGTCTTAACCAAATGGGCTTTAATGATATACTCAGAGGTCGACTAGCCAAACTTAAAAGTCATATAGACACTGCCTACCAGAAAGAAATGGAAGGGATTGCAAGTAGTTGGACACTGATTCATGAAAATAAGTTGGGTGATGGCTACCTATCATGGGATGAATATTGGCTATTGAACCTGTTGGCAGATATTGGCTTGCCTGCCAACGGCACCGGATTTGCTGTGTTAAACACAGTGTCTAGAGAAAAAAGCCCGATTATTGGGCGTAATCTGGATCTGAAAAGCACACCCGAATTGCGTGCTTTACAGGCAATCACGGTTTATCAATACGGTAACCATGCGGTCGTTAATATTGGTTTTGCTGGTATTATCTCTGTACTGAGCGGTTTTAATGACAGTGGCTTATTCGTTGCCCATTTTAATGCAGCTTCAGATTTATCTTATCAAAATTCCTATACAACAAGACAAAAAACAGATAAAACCATGCAGGCCTATGGTTTTGCCCTGCGAAAAGCTCTGGAGAGTATGAGCTCTGTAGGTAAGGCGACTAGCACACTGGCAAAAAATAGCTACGGTATGAGCAGTAATATACTTATTGCAGATAAAAAAAATATACAAGTAGTGGAATATTCTTCAGTGGGAAAAGCACAGGTACGAAGTTGGAAAAGCGAGACACATCCTAATAAACAATGGAACAGGTCCTCACAAATAGCGGTAGTTGACTGCCATGTGTTGAATAGCTGGTCAGGCGGCTGTGAAAGAGCTAAAGACACCTACCGCTGGGAACGGCTGCGCGCACAGGCAATATTTACTAAAGATAATAAGGCCGGGGTGCAGGATATCGCAGGGATAATGCTGGACTCACATCATCAGTATTATGAAATACTGGCTGCCGATACTTTGCAGTCAATGATTTTCCTGCCCGGTACAGGGCACTTGTACCTATATGCCGCACCTGTTAATACGAGTAAAATACCAGCGTCTTATAAAATATATTATCGGGATATATTACCTGACAAATTCCGTAATCGACAGAATAAAAATTATTACTTCTGGTGGATTTTAGGCTTTCTGGTTCTATTGGCAATTGTCTTGTGGGCAATACGTCGATCAATGACAGAGAAAACAGTCGGGAATAATATCGGTCTTGATAACGCTAAGACAAATAGCCAGGTCTGATTTTAACTGCATCTCCATGGCTATGAGTACTTACTTGATTATATATTTAAATGGGTTAATCCAAAAAAAGATGAAACCTTTTTCAACTTTTGGGTTTCTTCCGTTACTATAGTTTTTGAAAATATACACTCAGTTAAAATAGATATAGAATCGTCACAAGGGAATATTAGAGTTAAATATGGAAAAATTAGATTTAACTCTAAATGATGGCTGATCTACAATCATGTACTGTATATTGAAGTGCCAAATCATGACAATGTTAGAAGGTATAGCTAAGCTTGAAGAAACTAAAAAATGAGAAAGAACTGGTAAAAAAGGCAATTACTGAAGGAATGAAATATGGAGAAGAAAGAGGTGTTGTTGAATTTGAGCCCACCGATTCCGCAAATGAAAAAATCGAGTACATTTATCGTTTACTGGTACATGACAAGATAATACAACCCATTCCTGAGGATGTGGTATCTCAATTATCCATGAAACACAAGCTTGCTATATGGGCTTCAAAGCTAAAATAAAAAAGAGAAGAGTTCGGAGTAGAAATAATGAATATTAACTTGAAAGCGATTCATAGCATCCATAAATTGAGCAAAAACAAAAATATGCTCTAACCCAGATGAGCCTTTTCCTGTCAACAGGCAATCGCAAAGACAATAATAGTTTTTTCTTTAGTTCTTTTATTAGGCGACAATTTAATTGTTCTGTCTTGCTATTCGACGTGGTTTTTAGTTATTAAACAAGCACAAACACACACGAGGGCGAGGGTCTCTGTATATAGCTTTGCTAAACAAACGCTGTAGAATAACACCAAGACCATCAATCTCACATTAATCTAAAAGTGCTAACGTATGGGTTGCTATTTATATTGAACCCGTGTTATAAGCATTAAACTCCCAGGGATGTAAATAGCTGCTGTTGTATTGCGTCCACTGTTTCTTTATCGGGATTGGTTTTAGCCAAAACTCTCAGTCCCCAGATATTTAGCATAAGAAATTTAGCTAAACTTTGTGCATTTTGATGTGCTGAAATCTCACCTGTTTTCTGTGACTTTATTAGTGCTGAAAGTAATGTTGATTCTATGGCGGCTAAGTGTTTATTAACGGCATCCCTAATCACCGTCTTATCAGAAGAAATTTCAAGTATGGTGTTAACCAAAAAACAACTTACATTTGTATTTCCATCCCTGATTTCTCTAATTATTTTAAATAAAAATTCTTTAATGCCTTGTAGAGGAGTGTCAGCTAAAATGATAAATTTATTTAATTCATCAACACTCTGTTGGCCGTAGTAATCAAGAGAGGCAAGAAAAAGCCCTTCTTTTGAACTAAATGCAGCATAAAGACTTCCAGGCTTGAGGTTTGTTACCGCAACAAGTGTTGAAATACTTGTCTTACAATAGCCTTCGAGCCAAAATACTTCCATAGCTTTTTGTAAAACATCTTCTCGGTCAAATTCAATTGTTCTTGCCATGTCATATCCTTAAAAAAACGATATTGAATGATCGTTCAAATATATGTTGAGTGATCGTTCAATATTGCATATACTTGTATACCTGTTCAACTAACTAGGATAGTACCACATGACACTATTAAGAGAAGAAATTGCTCAATATGATGAAAACAAAGCAAAGCAAGTCGCTAATGATATTTTGCAAACAATGGCTCAGGCGACTCAATATTTAAAAGAAAAAAATATAGAAAACAAAGCAATAAAGACAAATGATGTTGCTCCTGAATTTAATTTAATGAACCATAAAAATGAACCTAAGTCACTAAAGCAGTATTTGGAAAAAAGCCTTGTTGTATTAAGTTTTTACAGAGGAGGCTGGTGTCCCTACTGTAATATGGAGTTACATGCTTTACAGGAACTCTTAGCAGATATTGAAAAAGCTGGAGCAATATTGCTTGCGGTATCTCCAGAAGTACCCGATCATTCATTATCGACACATATAAATAATAAATTAACCTTTGATATTCTTTATGATAAAGGAAATGAAGTAGCAAAAAAGTTTGGTTTGGTCTTTCAATTACCAGAAGTTTTAAAACCTATATATGCTAATTTTGGTCTTGATATACAAGGTCACAACGGTGATGATACGTTTAAATTACCAATGCCAGCAACGTATATTATTAATCAGAAAGGCAAGGTTCTTTATGATTTTGTTGATGCTGATTATACTAAACGATCCGAACCTGGAGAAATCATAGATATTCTCAATACTATCAATAGCTGATACACAAAAAGGCTAACACATACGAGCCTTTAACTGGCAACAGGAAAATGGTTCACTTTTACCAGCGACCTGTTTGAAGTCTCTAAAATTATTTTTTGATAAAAGGAAAATTTTACCAGGGTATAGAGGGCTCTTTTCACTGTCACCGAATGACTTATTGTGCATGTTATTCAAAACAACTGGGCAAAGATAACAATGCCCGGGAAAAAATTCAAGCAAAGATAATTGAAATTAACTTCCTTGAATAAGACTGGCATTTAAATGCCAGGATCACTTTAGCGGGCCATTGACAGCCGTAAAATAAGAACGAATTAAGCGATGAAACAGTATTGATAGGCAGACAAAATATTCTGAATAATTAATTATTGACAAATTAGCCAGTAATTACTTGACTAATTTGGTCGGGTAATCTACATTTATTATGTATAGTTATTCATATATTTTTATAGGAGAAATTCTTATGATGCAGCATAGACTGTCAACTATTGATCCCATTTCCATGAATGAAGTCAATAACTTAGAAGGGAAACCTTACCTTGTAGTCGGCACTCACTACAACGATTTAACCATTTATTTTGAAAATGAACATAATCGTCAACTGTATGAGGATATTCCTGTTGAATGTCCCGGCAATGATTTTAGTCATGATATTGGCAATAATATCGATGAAGGCATCGATCAAGGTTAGGTTTGAATATGCCTGAAAGCATACGAGCCACAGAAGAACAATTGTTGGACTTCTGTGCCAGTAACCCGCATTGGTCTTTGCAGGAAAATAAACTTCATAGACAATTTGTGTTTAATGATTTTGTCATGGCTTTTGGATTCATGTCGCAAATTGCCCTGATTGCAGAACGCTGCAACCATCATCCCGAGTGGTCAAATCTTTACCAAAAGGTGACTGTAAATCTGACAACTCACGAGATGGGTAGTATCAGTGACAAAGACTTTATCCTGGCAAAAGAAATGGACAGAATAGCCGCTAAAATTTTGTAATTAGAATTAGCTAAAACAAATTGCCATAACAAAACAGTAGGAGTAATCATTATGTATCGCCGATTGTTTTTTCTCTTTCCAAACACTAAAGATACCAAAGAAGCAGTCCACAATCTTATTAAAGAAGATGTTAATATCAAGCAGATACATGCATTAGCTAAACCGGGTGTTAATTTGGACGGGCTACCTGCTCCAGCACCCAATCAACGCCGCGATATGCATACAAAAATAGAGAATACACTGTGGAATCTCAATCTAGGCACTTTTTTTACTGCTCTGATTATTCTTATTCTGTCATTTATTTCTGCTAATTATTATCTTTGTGCAGCGTCACTGGTGGTGATGACTGCTACTTATTGGACTGGATATTATTATTTAACTAAACCAACGATCCACTTAAGTGGATTTCATGCTGCTTTTGAACATAATGAGATTTTATTAATGATTGATGTACCCAAAAATCAGGTGGGCAAAATTGAACAAATTTTACACAATAAAAGTCCCTCTGCTCTGGAAGAAGGAATTTCATGGACTCCTTCTGACTTAAGCATGAATGTTTAGACCAGTGCTTTTAGTATTAATAACACAGATATTTTAAAATATAAATTCTGTGTTATTGTACTGAGCCCATTGAGTTATTTCGGGTATTAGTCACGGAAATACCTGCCAATTGTGTGACCGTATATATTGGGCCTTCAGGAAATAGTGTGTAAAGATATTTTAATCCCCCCAGCCTGACATACTTACCTTGTAAAGCGCTGCTATAGTCAGTGACCTTAAGTTCCTCATCTTCATGATAGTCATAGAATTTTTTTACAAAATTAATTGCATCCCAGTGCTTATCAGATAAATTTAGCCCTATTTTTCTGGCACGTTCTTCAACATCTTGCTTGTCAAAGTTGATATTTCGAACCAAATTGACTGTGTCATACATTTTGCATTCTCCTTTTTTCAGATTATTACTGAGTCTGACAAACCATAAACTTTAATCCAGACAAATAACCAAGTATTTTACTATGGTATTAATTTAAGTATAGACCAGCTTTTAAAAAAGACAAAGCCTATAAAATAATATTTACATGAAGTGCTATACTGATTAAAAATAGAGAATTTATGAAATGAAATGATAGAAAATTCAATGCGTTTCATGAATCGCATTGATGCAGCGAGAAGGTTCAATTAGTATCAAGGCGCTTGTTCAGAGACAAATTCCGCTGTGCTGCTATTTGCGCCAAGGAAGGCATTATGTTCAGAAAATAATCATTTTTTGAGTAATTATACAGAGGAGTAAAGTATGACATTAACAAAAAAACTAGGTGCCGAATTTATTGGTACATTTTGGCTAGTACTTGGGGGTTGTGGTAGTGCTGTTATAGCTGCTGCATTTCCAGATGTAGGTATTGGTTTACTGGGCGTTTCATTTGCTTTTGGGCTTACCGTATTAACAATGGCATTTGCTATTGGTCATATATCTGGCTGCCATCTTAATCCCGCTGTTTCAATTGGTCTTTGGTCAGGAGGCAGGTTCTCGATTACTGAACTTGGCCCATATATAGCGGCACAAGTGGCCGGTGGCTTAGCTGGTGCAGCCATATTGTATGTTATTGCTTCTGGACAAGCAGGTTTTGATGTTACTGCTGGGTTTGCATCCAATGGTTATGGTGAGCACTCACCTGGCGGATATAGTTTAATTGCAGCACTAGTCACAGAAATAATAATGACATTTATGTTCTTAATAATTATTTTAGGAGCAACAGATAAACGTGCACCTGAAGGTTTTGCTCCTATAGCAATTGGCTTAGGCCTTACGCTTATTCACCTAATTAGTATTCCTGTTACAAATACATCCGTAAATCCTGCGAGAAGTACCGGCGTGGCAATCTTTCAAGGGGATTGGGCGTTATCTCAATTATGGCTTTTTTGGCTAGCTCCGATTGTAGGTGCCATTTTAGCGGGGATTGTTTATCAGTGGTTTCAAACTGAAGAAAAAAACTAATTAATAAGGGTGGAATTGTGAGAACGACGTGAAGCATAATCTGAAGCGTTTATTGAACGCACCGATTTTAAAGGATGAAAATCACTTTTTAAGAATTTAAAAAATGTTGGTTCTGAAGCGCCCACAAAAATAATACAGAAATGAGGTAAAAGATGAATTCGCTGAGCAGGTACGTCCTGTTTTAGTCTCTATGAGGTAAAAATGGCCCTGATATCTCGAGCAGGGCAATGGCCGGAGGCTTGTCAGTGGAGTCTATTGTATCAGGAATAATATGTTTCGCCATCATCAGCATCATAATGCTCAGGTTTGCTATCAACGGGAAAAAAAGCATTTATTGTGCCAAGAACAAGGGGCGACTGACTTATCAACATGGTGCTAAGCATGCCAACATGTAAAAATAATACTCCATTGAGTGCAATTACATTAGGCACTATGTTCAGCACAAGACTTCTGGATAAGTTTTTATCCAGTTTCTTTGAGAGTGCAATCAGACCGGGTATATGCCTCAGGTTTCCATCCATGAGAACAATTTGGGCGACATCGGTTGCAATAGTTGATGCACCGCTTAAAGAGATGGAAATATCAGCCTGTTCCATGGCTATGCTATCATTTACACCATCTCCGACAATCGCTACTTTTTTCCCCTCTTTCTGTAATTGCTCGACTATTTTGGCTTTTTCCTCAGGCAGAGTGTTATAAAAATAATTATTTATTCCCAGTGAATCGGCCAGTGCCCGGGTTGGCAATTCATGATCTCCAGATACAACCGCTATATACTCGATACCGCTTTGTTTTAACAGCTGAATGGTTTTTTCTGCTTCGGGCCGGACAAGAGTATGTATTTCAACAATGCCCTGCAACCTTGAATCAATTGCCAGCATAATGACTGAATGCCCTGTGGCAAGCGCCTCATCTATCTTTTCATACATTTCTTTTGGTATTTCAACCTCTTTCATCTGCATGAAACGGCAACTGCCGATCTGGATGGTTTTGTCATCAATATCAACCGAAATACCATAACCAATATCGTAGCTGGAGTCTTCTATTTCAGGTAATATCATGTGCCTGTTTTCCGCCTTTTTAAGAATGGCTTTGGCAATGGGATGCACCGATTTTTGTTCGGCGGCAGCGGCATAAAAAAGGATGTCATCCTCACTATACTGGTCATCACAAAGGATAATCGCCCCAACTTCAGGAATTTCCTGGGTGAGTGTGCCGGTCTTATCAAAAATAATCGCATCTATATTGGTTAATTCTTCAAGTACGTGCCCATCTTTAACCAGGCAGCCATTTTCAAGGGCAATATTCAGGTAGTTGAGTGTGCCCAGAGGGGCGACCACTCTGATGGTATTGGCAATATGGCAGTAAAGAATACCCACGGTACCAACGGGGCCTAAAAACGGCCAGCTCAGGAATGCTAATGCCAGCACGGGAGTTGTAAAGGAATCTGCCCACTTTTCCCCTTTCAGAGCCTGGCTGCTCTGAAAATCAATGGAATGATTAATGATGTCACCGATCTTGGCAACGATGGTTTCCTGCCCTGATTTTTCCATGCGAATATGGACTCGGCCTGACAATACCATTGTTGACGCAAACACCCTGTCCCCCACTGTTTTGTCAGAAGGCTGGGCTTCTCCCGTTAAAATTTTCTGGTCAACTGCGGCTATGCCATCAGTCACAATTCCATCCACAGGAATAATATCACCCGCAGCAATGGCTAGAATGTCATTTTCCTTCAACTGATCAATGGGGATGTGTACCTCAGAACCATTTTTTAAAAGCCAAACCTTATCGGGTTGTTGACTAAATACATCGATTAGTTGCCTTTTGGATCTTTCCTTGGCATTACTGAGAATATATTTTGAGCAATGCAGTAAACCGATACCCACAGATGCGGAGGCATAGGCACCTAAGCCAAGCATCATCATGTCGGCAATGCTATAAAGTACATAGCCATCAATTTTTTTATCTTCTATCAGGGATTTTTCGGTCTGTCTGAGATAGGGGATTGCTACATAGCTGAAGACCAGGATACTGGCTATGCCTAAAGGAGGGTAAAAAGATCGGGCTGTTGCCAGCCCTATGGATACGCCGCTCATAAGCACATAGCGTTTATTTTTCTTATTTTCATCCGTTTTATCAAGCAGCAGGTTTTCCGGTACTACTTCAAGTTCAAGCTCTTCCCTCAGCGCTGTCTTTTTGACGGCTTTGTCATGGGGTAAATGAGAGCTGTTTTTCTGATAATGCTCATGAAGTCTTACCAAAGCATACGTTACAAAAACGGTGGTTAAGCCAAATACCATTTTGAATTTCCTTTATACCGGGTAGATTTATAATAACAGATTTCTTTAGCCATATTATAATAACAGATTAATTTGGTTATATTATAATAACAGATTACTTTAGACGTATATAACTATAGCCTGGCCCAAGGAATAAAACTTGTTAAATAACAGGCGTAGGACATACTATGCTTAATCTAGCCCTAAGTATGAGGAGTGGCTGTTTTCTTATAGACAGGGTAGTAGCTACTTCGTCTATTGCTTTATATGTATTCCTTTAATCGAATATAGACTAATTGATTCCAATCATATAGACTATGAAGCCTGGCCAGGAATAAAGTGGGGTCAGGTAGTCCCTGATTGAGCAACTCATTATTCTCGGGCAAGTGCAACCCGTTCCGTTCAATAGAAAGCAGGTTACGCAACAATATGATTATTGTACAGTTTTTATGGCAACCATGCACTTACGAATACGTTTTTAAATGTAAGGATTATTTTCATGCTTGAAAACAGCGTTGTCCAGGTAAGTACCGCTAAATTGCTGGGTGCGTCATTGTTGCCAAGTTCTATACTGCTGGTTAGTGGCATCATTATCTGGCGAATTTGGCGTAACAAGCAGTCGCGTTTACAGACTGAAACAGAGGTATTGAATGATGAACTCAGACAGATCAAGAAGCAAATGGCGGATCTGCAGACAGCAAATAATAAGGCCGAACCTGATGAGTCCATGCAGACAGTAAACACATCTGCTGCACAACATACGAGTCAAAAAAGTGCTAAAAGTCCTGGGGAAATGGGACTCTTTGAATACCTGATTGAAGAAAATATCCAATTGCGGCAATCGACTTCCTAACGGTATGTTTCTGGATAATAATGCTTGCAGTCTTATTTTATGAGCACAGGTGAGATACTTTTAACTCACAAAAAATTTAATAAGCATTAATATAAATATTTTATGTTATCAAAATAATGGCTGCCCAACTTTTTTGCTAAGGGCTTTTGATTAATTATATTTTAGGGTGGTATTGATACAGGTATGACAACTTCAACTATTTATCATATTGGTATTGACTTGGGCACCAGTCAATCTTCTATTGTTACCTCAACAGGTAAACGGCTTTCTACAAAAACTTGCGTGGGCCATCCCAAAGATGTTATTTCACAAAAGCGCTTGAATAAAAGTCATTTGTTGGGTGAGGAAGCCTTGAAAAACCGTCTTTCACTGAATCTTGTCTGGCCGTTGGCTGACGGGGTTGTTCGTGATGACGCGGTCGCAAAAGAAGCGACACGCCTGGTCTTGAAAGACTTGATCCAGCAAACACTGCCCAAGTTGGAGAAAGAAGATAAGGTCTATGCCACTATTGGTGTGCCCGCTCTGGCAAGCGTGCAGGATAAGAAAACCATTATTAGTATTACTCAAGATTTTATCGACAAAATATTAATTGTCAGTGAACCTTTCGCCGTTGCTTATGGTATGGACCGTTTTGATGAATGCCTGGTTGTTGATATTGGTGCAGGAACTACTGATTTATGTCGCATGTCGGGTTCAATACCTGGCGAGGACGATCAGCGGTCACTGACCGAGGCCGGTAATTTTCTGGATCAGATGATTACCGATGCGATTCATCAACAATACCCTGATGTACAGTTAACGCCTCAAATCATCAAGGGAATTAAAGAAAAGCACGGCTATGTCTCTGATAATAATGATCCCGCTATTGTTAGTCTGACCAAAAAAGGGCAGCCAGGCTCCTATGATATTACTGAAATACTTCACAAGAGTTGCCTGAAACTATCGGACGCCATTAGTCAGGCGGTGCAATCGCTGGTGGCTGATTTTGATCCTGATTTCCAGGAGACCTTACGCACTAATATCATTGTGGCTGGTGGCGGCTCCCGTCTGATGGGTATTGATAAAGCAATAGAAAAAAGCCTGGATAGTTATGGTGGTGGCAAGGCAAGCTGCATTCAGGACGTTGAATTTTGCGGAGCCAATGGATGTCTGAAAATGTGTCAGGAAATGCCTGAAAACTATTGGGACAAGATTTAACTCGGACACTTTCGTGTATCGGTAAAATTAATAAGGCAACATGCTCTATGGCACATACATTCAGGATATTGATTAATAATGATCTTTCTTCCAGTCTCAAGAAAGTAGAAAAAGCGATTATTGCAAACGGTGGAAAATTCAGGGGCGATGCGCAACAAGGGGGATTTTCTGGCAAGGTCAAAGGTGAGTATGTTGTTTTGTCTAAAGATAAAGTTGAAATTACCATTACCAGGAAGCCTTTTGCTGTACCCAGCAGAAAAATCGAATCAGCTATACGGGAATTTTTTAGCTGATACCTGATCCCCACCAGCAAGGTATCAGTTCATCAATACATTTTATTCCTGTAAAAATCTCCGTTATACAAAATGCCATACAAAAAACTATTTTGGAAGAAATCGATGGAATTATTTGTTTAATGTAATATAGTCATGGCTCAGGCTGGCGCGGTGTATCGGCTTCTACTCATTTGATCTGTGGGTCGATGCGGATGAATTATTCAGTGTCCACCTGTTTCGCATGCAGCTCAATCAACACAGGAAATTATAATGCACACTCAATCGCCCGTTGTTAAGGATCTGGTTCTGGTCGGTGGCGGCCATGCCCATGTGACCGTATTGAAACGCCAGGGTATGAAACCGGTTCCAGGTCTTCGCATTACTTTGATAACACGAGATATTCATACCCCTTATTCCGGTATGCTGCCCGGATACATTGCAGGTCATTATGACTATGATGATTGCCACATTGATCTCGGACCATTGGCCCGATTTGCCGGGGCAAGACTTTACCATGCTGAAGTGGATAAGTTGGATATTAAAAATAAAAAAATTCATGCTCACGGACGCCCCCCTATATCTTATGATCTTTTGTCCATTAATACCGGCTCCCGACCCAGCAGCATTGAAGTTGCTGGAGTGGATGAATTTGCGCTTGCGGCAAAACCCATCGATATCTTTTTACAGAAATGGGAGCATTTGATTGAACGTATTCGCTCGACTACGGGAACATTTCGCGTGGTAGTCGTTGGTGGCGGTGCAGGCGGAGTTGAACTGGCGCTATCCACCCAGCATCGATTGCAGCAAGTGCTAAAAGACACCGGCCAGGATCCGGCACGTCTGCACTATACTCTGCTGGCAAGAAGCGACGGTATCATGTTTGCGCATAATGATGGCGTGCGTAAACGCTTTGAACGAATCTTCGCTGAACGCAATATTACGATCAAGACCGGGACCGAAGTCACCGAGGTAAAATCAGACAGGGTAATCCTGCAGGGTGATGAATCCATGCAGGCTGATGCGGTTATTTGGGTGACCACCGCCTCTGCACCAGGCTGGCCAGCTGAAGCCGGGTTGGCAGTCGATGATGCGGGCTTTATCAAGGTGGATGCCAATCTGCAATCCCTGTCGCATGAAGGTATATTTGCTGCAGGTGATGTTGCATCATTGCTCGATCCAAGGCCTAAATCGGGTGTGTTTGCGGTGCGTCAGGGGCCGGTGTTGTCTGATAATGTTCGGGCTGCCGCAACGGGTCACCGCTTACGCCCCTATCGCGCGCAGAAAAACTTTCTCGGCCTGATCAGCACAGGGGACAAATATGCCATTGCATCGCGCGGCAACTGGTCTTATGAATCGGCCTGGCTATGGCAATACAAGAACTGGATTGATGTAAACTTCATGGCCAAATTTAATGAATTGCCGGAGATGGAGGAAGATGATAACGGACCTCAACTGGCCTCGGGTATTGCCGATGAGAAAGCGATCAAGGAGTTATCGACTTTAGCAATGCGCTGTGGTGGCTGTGGTGCAAAAGTCGGTGCCACCATATTGTCCCGTGTCATGCAGCGTTTACCCGATGAACAACGTGATGATGTCTTGATTGGCCGTGACTCACCTGATGATTGCGCCATGTTGGCGGTTCCTGAAGGCAAAGTCATGGTGCAAAGTGTTGACTACTTTCGTGCATTTATTGAAGACACCTATACCTTTGGGGCCATAGCCGCCAATCATGCATTAGGTGATGTCTTTGCCATGGGCGCTGAAGCTCAGTCGGTGCTGGCTATTGCCACCGTACCCTATGGCCGCGAACGGGTGGTCGAAGAAACCCTATACGACGTTATGGCGGGTGCCATGTCTATCGTACAACCAACCGGGGCCGTGCTCGTCGGTGGCCACTCCAGCGAAGGCGCAGAGCTTGCATTCGGCCTCACCGTAAATGGTATTATCGACCCGAGCAAGGTATGGAGAAAAAGTGGCCTGCAAGCGGGTGATGCTATTATCCTGACCAAGGCCGTTGGCACGGGAACCTTATTTGCGGCAGAGATGCGAGGCAAGGCAAAAGGTCGCTGGGTAGATGCCGCTATACAATCGATGCTGTTATCCAACCAGCAAGCGGCACAATGCCTGCAAAGTTTTGCTGCCACTGCCTGCACCGACCTGACCGGTTTTGGCATCATCGGTCACCTGATAGAAATGACCAAAGCTTCCCAGGTGGATGCAGAGATATACATGGATGCATTGCCGCTTCTTGATGGTGCCATGGACACTGTCAAGGCCGGTATATTGTCATCGCTGCAACCCGCGAACCTACGATTACGGCGTGCGGTGCAGGACATTGAAGCAGCGTCAAAACATCCGGCTTTTCCATTACTATTCGATCCGCAAACTGCTGGTGGTTTGTTGGCAGGCGTGCCTGCAGATAAAGTTGATGATTGTGTAGAAAAGTTACGCGCTATCGGCTATAGGGATACGCAAGTAATAGGACAGATTAAAACCCTGTCTGAGGATCAGGCACCAATCAGGATTTGCTAAATTATAAAAAACAATCGGAGAAAAGGTTTAACTATGAAAAAAACAGATGAAAAAATTTGTTTAACACAATATAGTCATGGTTCAGGCTGCGGCTGTAAAATATCGCCCGCTGTTCTTGATGTTATTCTCAAGACACAGCTAACTCCTCAACTGGATAGCGCCTTGCTAGTAGGGAATAGTTCCAGGGATGATGCTGCTGTTTACGATCTGGGCAATGGCACTGCAGTTATCAGTACCACTGATTTCTTTATGCCTATAGTAGATGACCCCTTTACATTTGGGCAAATAGCAGCAACTAATGCCATTAGCGATGTTTATGCCATGGGGGGCAAGCCGCTGTTAGCCATCGCTATCTTTGGCTGGCCCATTGATAAACTGCCTCCTGAAATTGGGCAGCAAGTGATCGAAGGTGGACGCAAAGCCTGTCAGGATGCTGGAATTCCTCTGGCGGGTGGTCACAGTATCGATTCTCCCGAGCCTATCTTTGGACTTGCAGTAACAGGAATTGTTGATATTGACCAGCTCAAGCAGAATGATACGGCAAAGGCCGGGGATCACATCTATCTCACCAAACCACTTGGCATTGGTATACTCACTACAGCCCAAAAGAAGCACAAGCTTAAAGACGAAGACTTAAGTGTTGCCACAGAAGCCATGTGTCAGGCAAATAAAATTGGTAGTCGTTTGGCCGCCATTCCAGGTGTGAATGCGCTTACAGATGTCACTGGGTTTGGGCTGGCAGGGCATCTGCAGGAAGTCTGTGCAGGCAGTCATCTGCGTGCAGAAATTGATTTTGACAGCCTTCCGTTACTGCCTAATGTACATGAATATCTGGATATGGGCTGCTCCCCTGGCGGTACGCAACGTAATTTTGATAGCCATGGAAAATCTTTTGGGGAAATGACACAACGTCAACGTGAAATTCTTTGTGATCCGCAAACCAGTGGTGGTTTATTGGTCATGGTGGATGACGACAGTCAGGATGAGTTTTTACAAATTACTCGGGATAATGGTCTGGATCTAAAACCTATTGGGCAAATGCTGGAAGTAACGGATAGCAGTCAGGATGTCCTTATCACTCTAACCTGAATCTGTGTTCCGACATCTATACGGTTAAAAAGTCTGGGCCTGGATGGGTGCAGGCCAGAGACTTGAGCAGGATGCGTAAGTTTCACCCTAAGGTTAAGGATATTATTGTAAGCCCATAAAAGTCAACAGTTCTCGCCACTGTTGACCTTCCATTTCAGGAAGAAACAGCTTCGCTCTCTGATCACCCTGTTGCCTGAGCAAGCGGATAAAATCCGTGTCATTCTCGGCTTTAAGTAGCAATTCACGCAAAGCATTGGTATCCTGCACCGGATAATAGCCAGCAAAGTCATCCCCAAGTAAACCAATAGAGCCTATAATATCTGAGGCAATCACAGGCAATCCGGCCACTGTTGCTTCTGAAATAACATTGGCACCACCTTCCATAATAGAGGACAATACCATTAAATGACAACGCATATAGGCTTGTCGGATCTGCCAGTGTTTTACCTCTCCAAACCAGTGATAACGTGGGTTAATGCGCATTTCTTCGCGTGCCTTTTCAGCCCATTCCTCATTATGTGCCTTGCCGTAATGCCTGACCCTGATACGACTGGATTCAGGCAGCTCACGTACAGCATAGGCGGCTCGTAAAGAATCTTTTTCTTCGCGTAAATGACCCACAACACAAATATCAAAGCTTCTTTGACTGCGTTTATTTTTTTGTTTCATGGTAAAGGGCAGGGGAATGGCCGACTGATAAATAACATGAACCTTGTGACGAGCTTCTTCAGGCAATGCCAGATAAGCTTTGTCATGTAAAACGACCAGTTGATCGGCCGCCTTCACTGAAGCCAGTGTTGGCTCTGGATGACTCTGGATAAAACGGTATAGATCCGTCCCAGTCATGGCAACAATCAATGGTTTTTGTGGATATTTTTCTTTAAAACGACTAATTGTATCAGCACTGCGCCATGCGTGTAGTGCGATCATTAAGTCACAAGGACTCTCATCCCACTGTACTGAGATAGTGACCTGATGTCCTAATTCTTGTAGAAAAAAAGCCCAGCGTTGTGCTGTTGCCCGATTGCCCGACAGAGATTTTTGTTTTGCCGGGGTAATAATAATAATTTTCATTATTTGTTACCTGAAAAAAATAATATGAATTAAAGTATAATATACGTATTCATGAATATAATAAATATAATTATTAAGGTGATTAAAAATAGATAATGACTAGTATAGTAGTATTAAATAGTTTAATTGAATAGTTTAATTAATTTTAATTTTGATTTAAATATTGATTTTGGTGTATATATTAATGTAGATTAAGGAATTGTTAAATAGCCTTGCTTAGAATGAAAATACAAAAAAAAACCAAAACCAAAGGACTATTATGACATTTAAACTATTTCTCAGCTTATTATTATCAACGCTTATTCTTTTCTCAAACATAGCCGTATCGGCATCCCCCAAAACCCTGGTTTTCTCCGCGATACCTGATCAGGATGAAACCCGTCTCAAGCAGCGTTTTGGTGATATTGCAAAATATCTGGAACAGAAACTGGGGGTTCCGGTAAAATATGTTCCGGTAAAATCTTATGCAGCAGTCATTACTGCTTTTCGTAATAATCAGGTCCAGCTCGCCTGGTTTGGCGGCTTGTCTGGTGTCCAGGCTCGACTCAAGGTTCCTGGCTCTCAGGCTATTGCACAAGGTGTTGAAGATACGACATTTCGTACTTACATCATTGCCAATCACAGTACCGGGCTTAAGGCCAGTGACGACTTTCCCAAAGGAATCGCCGGAAAAACGTTTACCTTTGGCTCCAAAGGTTCAACCTCCGGGCGTTTAATGCCCCAGTACTATATCGAAAAAAACATGCACGAAAAAACGGATAAAATCTTTAAACGGGTGGGCTTTAGTGGCAACCATTCAAAAACCATCGCACTGGTACAGAGCGGAGCTTATGAAGTCGGTGCTGTCAATTTCAAGGTATGGGAAAAAGAACTCAAAGCAGGCAAGATAGACACGAAAAAAGTCTCCCTTATCTGGCAAACACCTACCTATCCTGATTATCAATGGACTATTCGTGGTGATGTTGACAAAGAATGGGGAAAAGGCTTTACCAACAAGGTTAAAGCGGCCCTGCTCGATTTGAAAGACCCTGATCTGCTTGAACGCTTTCCCCGTTCTGGTTTTATTGAAGCCAAAAATGCAGATTATCAACCCATTCTGGATACCGCAAAAAGCATAGGAATAATTGATTGATACAACTGCAGTCCGAAACCGCCAGCTATCAGGGAGTGAAAACGCTCCATGACATTGATTTACAGGTGTCTAAAGGTGAAAAACTGGCACTTGTTGGGCAGAGTGGCTCGGGCAAATCAACGTTGATCAAGCTTATTTATGAGCGTTATCCGGTGAATACCGCATTGGTACCGCAGGATTACGGGCTGGTTAATAATCTTTCTGTCTATCACAACGTTTATATTGGTTGTCTGGAGCAACACTCAACCCTTTATAATCTGGTTAACCTGATCCGCCCCAAAACTGATCAGGTTGAAGTCGTACGTGCCATCCTTGTTGGCCTGCAACTTGAAGACTACCTGTTTCGTCCTGTTGGGCGCTTGTCCGGAGGACAAAAACAGCGGGTTGCTGTGGCACGAAGCCTATTTCAAAAAGGCCATCTTTTATTGGCCGATGAACCCGTGTCATCAGTTGATGAGCAACAATCCAGAGTGGTGCTAAAGCAAATGTTAAATGGTTTCTCAACCGTCGTACTGGCACTGCATGATATTCAGTTGGCATTGGCATTCTGCGATCGTATTGTCGGACTGGAAAAGGGCAGAATTGTCCTTGACAGCCCCGCCGAGGCACTCACGGCAGAAGATCTTCTGAGCCTGTATTGATTGACTCCGATGGATAACATTTATAAACACTCACCTGCATGGAATGTCAGTTGGCTATTTGTCCTTCTGGCAATTTTCAGTCTATTCTTTTCCGATATTGAAATTATCAGCCTGGAACCCTGGCAAGAACTAAAAAGGCTTTTCATGGGCCTGCTGGCACCTGACTGGTCCAACCTTTCAGAAATTGCTGAAGCCTTTCTGCAAACCCTGGCATTTGCCATTTTGGGTGTTACCGGGGGCAGTCTTATCGGGTTTCTGCTGGCACTAATTTTCCACTGGCGCTGGATACAGATTAGTTGTGCCCTTATTCGCGCTGTCCATGAGCTGTTCTGGGCACTCATCTTTTTACAAATCTTTGGCTTACATCCTTTGACAGGCTTATTGGCCATCGGTCTACCCTATGCGGCTACCTTTGCCAAAGTATATGCCGAAATTCTCGAAGAGGGTGATAAGTCAGCCATGCAAGCGGTTAGACGCGATGCATCAATGGTTTCCATCTTTTTCTATGTCCGCCTGCCCGACTTGTGGGAAACATTTAAAAGCTATACCTCCTATCGGCTGGAATGCGGTCTGCGATCCAGTGCCATACTTGGTTTTGTTGGTCTGCCAACGCTAGGATATACACTCAGCTCCGCTTTTATGGAAGGTCATTATTCCGTTGTATGGGCGCTGTTGTTACTGTTTTATCTGCTAATTGCTACCATTCGCTACTGGGTACGTCCCGCATTACTGCCTGTTTATATTATTGCTGCACCTTTTATTGTCGCCAATGACAGCACAATATCCTTTGACAATGTACAGCGATTTTTTACTGAAGATATTATTCCTGCACCGATAATGCGTGGTGAAAGTCTATCTGAATTATGGTACTGGTTAAGTGATTTGCTTGTAAATCAGGCCTTGCCGGGTATTTTCAATACAGTGGTTTTAACCCAGATAGCACTGGTTGCATCCGGTATTCTTACCCTGTTATTTTTCCCGCTGATATCAACACACTTTTTTAAACCTGCCGGACGTACTATCGGGCATGTATTATTGGTGGTTCTGCGTACCACACCTGAATACATACTGGCTTATATCCTGCTTCAGTTGTGGGGGCCTTCCATGCTCCCTGCAATCGTTGCTTTGGCGCTGCATAATGGAGCCATTATTGGTCATCTGATTGGCCGCTATAGTACTGAAGTTCAGTTAAGAGTGAATGCCAGCAGAGGACTAAACCGCTATTTATATGAACTATTGCCACGCTTATATGGGCAGTTTCTGGCATTTCTGTTCTATCGCTGGGAAATTATTATGCGCGAATCAGCCATACTGGGGATTCTGGGTATTGCCACCTTAGGCTTTTATATTGACAGTTCAATACAGGAATTACATTTTGACAAGGCGATGATTCTGATTTTTATTACCGCGTTGTTAAATGTATTGGTTGACACTTTATCACGTTATCTGCGGGCAAAACTCAGGCTAAGAACCAATGTCGATTGTCGTGCCAGTAATGACTATTGTACTGCCAAAGAATAAATAATTGCTTTTCGTGGCCTGTCGGGCCAGTTATTTAATCTGCTGTTTTATAACCGGTCAATTTTGTATATTGATTGGCTCCAGGTTTTCATATTTTAAACCTCCTTGGGCGGCTTCTTTTATCACTGCTGTTAACCTCTGCACTTTATGTGCTGACGGTAAAGTAGCCTATCGAGACTATTGACGTTATTTTTTAACCATTTATGCCTTACTCGATTTCAAGAAATATCTGAAATGTGCGGAAATACCCAATTGTTAATATAAGTTAAAGAAATATTAAGTAATATGCGTATTATGTTTGTTTCCAAGTGTATAAAATAAAAAACGTTAGTTCTAATACGGACGTTAGTTCTATTAGCTGCAAGTTTGATAATAAAAAATCACATATCTATTGTTTAATAGGGCCATATCGTGTAGCAAAAAAGATAGTTGTTAATTGTATAATGACTTAAAATTGAAAAGGAGTTTGATTTGACAAATTTGCCACCTATCCCCTGGGAAGGCACAAAAAACAAGCAACGTTCATTAAAAAAGAAACGCGCCGGAATGGTTATTGATTTACGTCGTTGTATCGGATGTCATGCTTGTAGTATTGCCTGCAAAACCGAGAATGAAGTACCTCTGGGCGGTTTTCGTAACCGTGTACGCTATCTTGAACAGCCTGAAGTGGAAACCATCTCCTTCTTACCTCTATTGTGTATGCATTGTCAGGATGCGCCATGCCTGGCTGCCTGCCCGACACAAGCACCAACACGATTAGCTGATGGTCGAGTAGTTATTAACCAAGATAAGTGTTGTGGCATGAAAGCCTGTATTTCAGCCTGTCCCTATGGTGCTATATATATAGATG
>Ga0256844_10000058_pt1 | contig 44155 bp, 47 predicted proteins | sample MusselsmetaG_FD_189100 | JGI IMG/M metagenome (GOLD analysis project Ga0256844, IMG submission 189100) | Mussel associated microbial communities from hydrothermal vent at the East Pacific Rise, Pacific Ocean - Mussels | ecosystem: Host-associated > Mollusca > Shell > Unclassified ... | reverse complement strand
AAAGAACCAAAAATCGTTTCAAAGGCCATTCAAAGAACCATTATTCCAGTTATATGACAAAGTCTTTCCAAAAACTGCTTCAGTTCATCCAAAGGGAAAACATCATATATTTGCTTATTCTTATCCTGATTATTATTGTAACCAGCGGTGGTCTTATAGCAATTTTTGAGCCTGATCTTTCCTTTGCAAGTGGCGTCTGGTGGAGCATTGTCACGTTAACCACAGTTGGCTACGGGGACATTTCGCCCAGTACAACAGGTGGAAGAATCCTGGCAGTACTCATCATGTTTTTTGGTATCGGGCTGCTCGGTATGTTGAGCGGCAGTCTTGCCACTCTATTAATCCGCAAACGAATGAAAGAGGACAAGGGGATGTGCGCATCAACAATCGACAATCATATTATTATCTGCGAGTGGAACCACAGAGCTCGCGCTATCATAAAAGAGTTACGCGCCGATACACAAACAGAAAGTGTCTCCCTTATTCTTATTGCTGACATTGACGAAAAACCAATTGACGACGACAACCTGTTCTTTATAAGGGGACCAGTAAATGAAGAAACCCTTGAGAAAGCCAACCTAAAAAAAGCATGCACTATTTTAGTACTTGGTGATGACACCGTTGAAACAACAGCAAGAGATGCAAAAGTAGTTCTCTCCACCCTCACCATAGAAAGTATAAATCCTAATGTGTATAGTGTGGTAGAGCTTGTGGACAAAGCAAATGAACAACACTGCATTCGAGCTAATGCTGACGAAATCATTATTGGCAGTGAACTGAGCAGTCATCTGATAGCAAGTGCAGCCAGCGACCATGGCATCAGTAAAGTGGTTTCTGAACTTCTCAGCAACAGTTATGGGAACGAATTTTACTCCATGCCAGTACCTGCAGGTTTGATTGGATCGAAATTCCTTGATGTGTTTATCACCATGAAAAAAGAATCAAACACGACCGTCCTTGGGGTTCAAAAAGATAGTAATGGGGAGTTTGTTTCAAACCCTGACTGTGATTACCATGTATGTGAAAAAGACAACTTGTTGGTAATATCAAAAAATAGAGACATCTTGTAAAGCATTCCAAATCATGGCCTCTCCAGGAAACAAAGAGAGTCCATGATTTTGACAAATTCGGATTGTTGTGTTAAAAAATTAGTATACGTTGTAATTGCGTTGCAACGAATATGCACGCAGCTATTCAATGCCCGTTTTTCTAGTTTTTGTCATTGCAAATGTAAAGTAAATCATAACAACTTTTTTTAAAGTTTATAGTTTTTTACTAATCTTGGCTTATATGCCTGAGAAAAACCCCGATCCCCTTTCTATCAGAAATGAAACGTTACTCACGTCTAAACAACTCATGGTCGGCTACACATCTGATTTTTATAGGGTTGATCGTTATCCAAAGCCTGTCAGTCGGAATCATTATGCTGAGACAGCATGGAATGGGAGAAGAGATCCTGCTAACCCATGCAAGGGATATGATGCTTCGACTTGCAGAGGCCGCCATACAGCATACGAATAGCCACCTGCAATCTGCTGAAGATACTGCCCGTGTCACTACAGGTCTTGTTAAATCCGGTATTCTGGTGCCTGAAAAAGCGAAAAATCTTGAATTCTATCTTCTGGAATTACTAAAAAACTCCAAAGTGATTTCTGGGATAACGTATGGAGATAAGAAGGGTGAATTCCTATACGTCTCCAAACAATCATCTGAAAGCAAAGAAACGTATTTAACTAAAATCATAGACTTCCAGAATGGCCAGAAACAACAAAGCAAAATCCACCGAGACTCCGATTTTGCTATTCTAGCCAAAACCACTATGGAAGATAATTATGATCCTCGAGCAAGGCCATGGTTTAAAGCTTTTACACAACAAAGGTTACTCTGGACACCTCCCTACATTTTCTATACTTCTAATAATCCTGGAATAACAGTCTCAATACCCAGCGCAAATCAATCCGACGTCCCCATTGGGGCTTTTGGTGTAGACATTGAGATAAGTAGTCTCTCAGATTTTCTCGCACATAGAAAGGTAAGCACCAACAGTTCCTCCTTTATTGTGACCCACGATGGCTCAATTGCCGCACATTCCGACATTGGTATCACTAAAGAATTTAATGATATGGGTCAGCCCCAACTTGTTAATATTGCGGATCTGACAGATAATACACCAGTAATCACCCTATGGAATTATATTAATGCAATTGACCGAGCCTCCTTACTCAATGGAGCAGCACTTGATTTTAACGCCAACGGCAAAAAATACCTTGCTTTCGCTCAAGTATTCCCGGAAGACAGCGAGTGGCCCTGGCTAATGATTGTAATTGCTCCAGAAGAAGATTTCATCGGAACTCTGCGCAAATCAAAACATCATCATCTTTTAAAGGCACTTGCGTATAGTATTGCCATTACCCTCTTTATTTTTCTTCTTGCTGCACGATTCTTCAAACCTATCAGAAAATTACTCCAACATGCCCATTTTGACCCGCTGACTGATCTTTATAATCGTCGGGCTTTTTCTGAAATAAGCAAAAAACTGCTACGTTATTCTCAAAAACAAAAAAAACCTGTCTGCATTGCAATGATGGACATTGATGACTTTAAGAATATCAACGACACCCATGGGCACAATGTAGGGGACGAATTACTGGTTGCAATTGCTGGTCGTTTTCGCAGCGCATTAGACGAGAAGGATATTATTGGGAGATATGGCGGAGAAGAATTTATTGTTCTACTGACAGATGCCACTCCAGTACAGGGGCTGAAGGTTTGTGAACGTTTACGCGCCACCATAGCTGATTCACCGATAGGATCGGCGGTCGCTTTGCTCAATGTGACTGTCAGCATAGGCCTGGCACCAATTCCAGGAAACACACTTGACATAGAGCAATCCCTTTATAAGGCAGATCAGGCATTACTTAAAGCCAAAACTGCCGGTAAAAACCAGGTCGTTCTTGATGCAACTTAACAACAAATCTCACCAGGAAAAGTATTATACTTCTTAGCTTAGCAACGTCTTATGCACTCAGTTTTTGAAACAATTTGTTTGAACCTAAATGAATGAGGAATGATTTTTCAAAAATCCATCCCTGCCTTTCGCCGAATGCCTACTCAAAAAAAATAGCTCTCGACATCCTAATTTCATATGCACCAACCCTCAGTGTTGGACAATCGATCGAAGACAAGAAACTTTTGCAGGAAAGTTTTGAATTACACCTAAATCCAGATTAGGTAGCAGATACATGCTCAGACACAGCCCCCTAAGACAGCTACGAATACTACAGGGATCTTTCAAGGAATGCCCACCCCGTCGAGGGAAGCCTGAATATCAGGCAGCTATTTTGGCCTGGACAGAGTCTATCTTTTCAGCGATATCACCGTCACTTGCCGGGCTTATTAAGATATCATCTACGCCGTATTTTACTGCTTTTATAACTTTTGTGCGTGTCCATTCGGGGCCCACGGCAATAAGTGGTAATGAACAGGCTGCATTAATTTTTATTGCAACGCCTAAGCCCTGTTCATCCACAGTGGGCATTATAAGAAAAATTGCCTTCACATCACCTGGTAAATAATCACTGATATTCTCTTTGTAATCCAGAACTCTATAGACAACCCCTTTATCATTCAGCACAGCAGTGATAGTCGAACAAGCGCCACCATCGTTACTTACCAGTATAATTTCAGGATTCTGTACTCCCTCGCCTACGTTCTTAACTCCTGCACGGCCTGAGCCCTCGACACTGCCGCCGTTTGCACCTACATTTGCCTTAGCATTTCCAGAACCTGCGCCGTCCACTTCTGTAGAAGCAGCACCGATTTTGTCTTTTCCTTCGGTTGGAGCATCATCTGCGACCGCTTCCTCCCCAAGACCTTCCAATTTAAAGAGATCTGCTGGTACAAGAAACTGTAAATTGCCAAAGGGTTTGTCGCCGATGTTTAGCCTGCTGGTTGCCATATAAAAGGGAACATCCGGCATAGGTTCATCTGACTCAGCATCAACTTTCATTGGCACAACCTGTTCCAGGCTGGTCTTAATAAATCGTATTTTATCAATGTACTGTTCTTCAAAAACCTTTGTGTAAACACCAGAAATAATATTTGCTATTTCTCCATATGCATCTTCAGTATCATCAGTAAATTCTTCTTCCCCAACGCACTTTTCAAGTTCAGTTGAAGGAAGCATAATAAGTGTACCACCAATAAATATTGCGTCTTTTAGTCCAACAAAAAGATAACTCTTTCCTTCACGTTCACCAACCACATCCATATGTGCAAGAATTTGTTTACCCGATGCCTCATCAAAAAAGTAATCTTCTTTGTTTACCATGCGTGTCTCATGGTCTGTGAAGGTCACCTCCGCCCCTAACATGGCACCAATTTCATCGCCCATGCGAACACTACATTCCTTCAAACAGGCATCTACACGTTTTTTCTGCTTTTTTATGTCTACAGGTTTAGGTGCATCCGATGACGATTCTGCTGAAGTCTCACCACTTTCGCTATCACCATCAGGTTCAGTTGTGTCCCTGTCAGATTCTACTAAAGTATCTTGTGCCCCTGTTTCATCATCCTCTGTGGCAGGTGCGACATCATCAAGTCCTAATGGGGCTGCAGGGATAAGTAGAATCAGTTTTCCCATTTGTACGTCATTTAGTTCCATGGATGTGGAAACTTCATAATAATTTTGATTTGGAATGGGCTTGTCTGATTCTACATCTACCTTCATGGGACTCAGAATTTCCTGGTTCTTACGAACAAAGCGGAAATTTTTCGAGTACATTTCTTCAAATGTTTTTGTGTAAGCTCCTGCTATAATATTAGCTATTTCCCCATACGAATCTTCGATTTCTTCGCTGTAATCTTCAGCTGTAACGCATTCTTCAAGTTCACTATCTGGAAGCATAATAAGGGTTCCGCCAAGCCGAACTGCGTCTTTAACGGAAACAATAATTCCACCATCCCCTTCCAATTCCCCTGTTAAAGACATCTCAGAAAAAATGACTTTCCCAGAAGGCTCATCAAAAAAATCTTCTTTGGAGATAAGACGTGTTGAGAAACCTGACATGGACATTGTGGCCCCCATGAGGCCTCCGACCTCATCAGAAACACGTTCCTGGGTAAGTTCTAGAATTTTATCAACTTTCTTTTTTGCTTTATCTGAAGACATAAATTTAAACGGTAATTGAAGTATAAGAGAGTTTTTTCCTATACTAAGAGATCGACAGCTAATTGAATTTTCTTAACAACTTTAAAAGAAAAATGCGTTACTCACAGAATGCTTTCACAGAGAGGACAATCAGCCACCACTATTGGAATTAATATATTTAAGCTCAATCATAAAAGTATTACCATTCATAGTAAAATGTACAACAACCCGGTGAGCACCTGATATGCTACTGGTCTCAAAAGACTTTCCGACAATTGTTGTTGGAATGGCAAGTTCTATATCCTGACCATTTTCACCAAATGCAATTTTCAGGCTTCCTGCAACCATATTCGCGATTTCACCTATGGCATCCATCACATCTTCATCAAGCTCAGTAACCTCCATTCCAATAAATGTTCCTGTGATATCTTTCGCAACAACGGCAGGACAGTGAACAGCAAGCATTCCCCTTATATCCTTGCCAAGGCCTATCATACTGGTGATATTGGCAGGAATATCACCTCCACTGCCTTCAACAGGCTCCCCGACCTCGAGTTCAACCATTAGCATTGTTGAAAACACTTCATTGGTTGCATCAATTATGGCTTTACCTACATTCATATTATGTATTTTTCACCCATCAAAAGAATTTCCGGATCCGACAAAAGTAAACGTCAACTTAGCCATCAATATGCTTTACGCGCTAGTTCAAAATAAGACAATAAGTACATTTATGTTTCCAAATCCATTTCAATTAAAAAATAACCATCACCTGTATTGAATTTGACAATTACCTTTTCAACACTCTTATCAGATTGAAAGCTATATTCAGATCCTGAGAATGTAGTTGGAAGCGAAAGGTCAATATCCCCTCCTTTTTCGGACAAAATATTTTTCACATTTCCACCGACCATATTCGCCAATTCTCCTACAGCATCATGAACATCAGCATTAATCTCTGTGACATCCATCATAAGAAAACTTGAAGTAATGGCCATGGCGAGACGGTGTGGAATATGAATAGCAAAAACACCTTTGTGGGTGCCAGTGAGCCCAACCATACCGGTAATGGTATCATGTAAGGCTCCATGCTCTTTCATTATTTCAATCACACTAATATCCATCATGACCATTGAAGAAAAAATTTCTTTGGTCGCAGATATCATTTTATCCTGAATTTCCACGCTATACTCCCTTATGAATTTTAACTACAAAAGTGGAGTAAGAACTTCATTTACTTTGTCGGGGGTAAAAGGTTTTTTTAGAGCACCTACGGCCCCAAGAGACTTAGCTTCGCCAATAATGTCGTCACCTGTTTCTGTGGATATCATCAATACCGGTATATCTTTAATTGCATCACGTGTTGATTTCTCGCGGAGAAAACTAATTCCATCCATGTTGGGCATATTGATATCACTAAGTACCAGATCAACATTCTCGCTTTCTAAAACTTCGAGAGCCTCAAGACCGTCCGCCGCTTCAAAAATATTATCAAAATCTATTCCTGCCTGACGCAAAGATCTACCAATGATTTTTCTCATTGTACTGGAATCATCTACCAGTAATACATTTTTTCCCATTCTTTTCTCCTGCAACTTTGAATTTATATATAATTGTTATTCGAGAATTTTCTCTCTTGAACAGCCAAGATTGCCACTCGAATGTGTATCTAAAAAAATGATATCAGTTTTATGGAATAAAAATCAAATAACTTTCTAATAAAAATTCAAAAAGTCATGTTTTTTTAACATGGTCTATTTTTTGCAAAGAAGACAAGAACGTAACCTCTACTTTAAAAGCTAATGAAAAAATATCTTATAATTTTAGTTATATTCCTGTTGTCAGTGCCATCTCTGGCTTCTGCCGGAAGTGTATTGAACAGGATAAATAAAATTAGCACTCCAGAAACAGTTGAATTGTACTGTTCATTTAATCGAATCCCTGTATATCGTTCAAATATAAGAGGAAAACGAGTTGACTTTATACTTGAAAACACCATTTTAAATCCCACTTTATCTCTATTTGACACCGACGACAAAATAGTCAAAATTTTGTCACAGAATAAAAATAACAAAACCATTCTCTCCTTCTTTTTCAGATACTCTCCTCAAAAATTTGACATTGCGCCAGACCAGAAAAACAATAAACTCAATGTAAATATCTTACTGGGAAATCCATACAGTTCAGCCCTACCTGAATTTTCTTCAAAACTATCCGGCCTTACTATATTAGAAAGAACCACAAAGGATTTTTCTAATCCCTTCATAGCATCTCCCTATGCCGCTGACTGGAAAAGTTTCTTCAAGCTATATGAATCAAAAGTTCAGTTATCCATGCCTGTTCAATTCACAATGCTGCCTTTCCCCGCAATGTCTCTTCTTCTTCCAGACAAAGAAAACAACAGAGATCTACTTGATGAAGAAATTTATACACTTGCAAAGCAAAATCTCTGGAATGACATCCTTCCTTTACTATTAGAAAAGATCACAAAAGAGACAGACCTTGAAGTCCAGAAAAAATTAGCTCTTACTTATGGAGATGTTCTTTCACGTGACAACAATTTTGTTGATGCCTTTAAGCAATTTTATCTTCTTGCAGAAGAATATGAGGATGAAGAAATCGGAGTTTTTGCAAAATACCTGTTGATTCTCCTGAGAGCCCGTTTTGAAGACCCTTTTATTGCTGACTTTGAAATGAGAAATCTCAATAATGCAATGACATCATCAAATCCTCTCACACCTTATTTCTTAATTAGCCAGATAGAAACGGCACTTGCAACAGAACAGTACGCACGCATGAATGAATTACTTGCACGAGACGACATTGCCTTCCCCGGTGATACCGCAATGATCAGAGACCTGAGACAAGCTGACTACTGGTACGGTACAGACGATCTCATTAAAGCCTATGTAGGATATCAGCTACTCGAAAAACATGAGTTGTTACTTGATAAAATATTTTCTCTAAATGGTTACTGTGACACTCTGTATCAACAAAAGCAATATCAAGATGCCTCTCGTTGTTATACAAAATTGAGTGGTCACATTAAGAACAAAGAAAAACTTGGAATGATCACTTACAAAAAATATCTTGCAGAGCTTCATTATAAATCTCTGGAAAATGTTGTTGATTCTTTTGCAAGTATTGAAAACACCTATCCCGGCACAGAGGCAGGATTTCGAGGAGCTTTAAAAAAGACTGACATCAAATACTTGCTTCTTGATGACTGGAACGCTGATGCTGTACTTTTTTATAATGCCTATGCTGAAAAAGCCATTACGCGTGAAAGCAGAGAAGAGGCAAGTTTCAAAGAAGCCCTGGTCTACAGACTAAAAAACGAGAATATTAAGAGTATCAATCTCGTTATGGATTTTTTAAGAAATTTTAGAAAAGGAGAACTACAGCTGTCAGCCCAGGCACTTTTGATTGAATTATTTCCTGTTGTCATAAAGGAATATGTTCAAAATGGCCAGTACATTGAAGCTCTTGTTCTAGCCAAAAAAAACAAAAAGTTATTCACTCGAAACTGGGTTGATATTTCTCTACTTTCAGACCTTGCAGCCTCTTACAACTCTATTGGACTCTACAATGACGCTTCAAAACTTTACCTCTACCTCATAACCCTTTCATCTGAAGACGAAAAGGAACAATATTATCTTCCATTGATCAACGCCTCTTATGAACAAGAGGCATATAGCATTGTTGAGGACTATGCAGATCAATATAGTTTCAGATATCCAAAGGGAGAGTATGAATCAGAAATACTACTTCTCAGGATTAAAAGTATGCTCGCTGAAGAACACTACCAGGATGCAATTAATCTTCTACCTGAGACAATACCGGTAACCGAGGAATTTTCACTGCTTGCATCAACCATATATTTTCATGAAAATAATTTTGAAAAAGTTGTTCAGATTCTTGACAGGCCATTGGAGCTTGATGAGAAAAATGTTTCCAGAAGCAATTTCATACTCGCTGAGAGCTTCTACCAATTAAATCTATTTGATGAAGCCGCAAACATTTATTTAACAATACCAAAAGAATCAAAACATCACGACCAGGCACAGTACAGAACAGGCGAACTTCTTGAAAAAGAAGGAAAAAAAGAAGCATCACTAAAAATATTTGAAGATCTTGTCGAAACAGGAAAGAACCCCCTGTGGATAAAGATGGCAAAAAGAGAACTCGAACTTCAAAGGATCCTCTAAAATAAGATGGTCTCTCCCCATTGAACGAGAACAACAACGATGAAAACATTTGACCTATTTGACTCAAACATGAAGCTGTTGCAAAAGGTGATGGATCTACGCTCTGCCAACCAAAGCGTCATTGCCACCAATATAGCCAATGCTGAAACTCCTGGCTATTCCAGAAAAGTTTTTGAATTTGAATCAGAACTTCAGCAGGCGGTTAACGCAACACCTGGAAAACTCGACATCACACACAGCAAACATATTTCTTTTGCCTCGTCTAATTTCAACGATGTAATGGGAAAAGTACAAGAAATTAATGACACTACCGGAATAGGCGATGAAAACAATGTAAGTGTGGATATGGAGATGATCGCCTTATCTGAAAATGAATTACTTTACGAGACAGCAGCTCGGTTACTGAAAAAAAAGTTTGCGTTACTCAGCTATGTGATACAGGAAGGAAAATAAATTTCATTTCAATATGTTAAGAGGATCTAATGGATATTTTTACAAGCTTTGATATCAGCGCGTCTGCATTAAAAGCTCAACGAATCAGACTCAATACAATCAGCTCCAATCTGGCCAATGTGGAAACAACCTCCACTCCTGAAGGTGGCCCTTATAAGAAAAAATCTGTTTACTTTCAAACAAAACCGATATCCTTCAAAGAAGAGATGGACAACTCCATTAAAGGTGTTGAGGTCACTAAAATCATTGAAGACTCAAAAGAACCTAGAAAAGTATATGACCCATCCCACCCGGATGCCGCTGAGGATGGCTATGTTTCAATGCCAAATATAAGCGTTATGAAAGAAATGGTAGATATGATGTCTGCAACCCGTGCCTATGAAGCTAATACGACTGTAATTAAATCAGCAAAACGTATGGCCCTTAAAGCTCTAGAAATTGGGAGATAATAACATATGGACTCTTTTATAAATGGAACATCTGCTTTTCAACCATTGCCACTACAACGTGCAAACATTAATCCTGTTGAGAAGGCGGGCTCAGACTTTTCTAAGGTGATTCAATCTACTATTAGCCAGGTTATGGAAGCAGATTCAGAAGGAGAGAATGCTATACAAAGACTACAAAGCGGGCAGGCTAAAAACCTCCATGAAGTAATGATAAGTGTTGAAAAAGCAGATATCTCACTGAAAATGTTAGTTCAATTTCGTAATAAAGCATTGCAGGCGTATGAAGAAGTTATGAGAATGCAAATTTAAAGAAATTTCTTATATTTACTTTTTTCTATTGTATTTTTCATAATTACAAACCGATAAACCTTCCATGTAAAAAAGGGATTTTTCATGGCCGAAGAAGACACCATCGAAAAAGAGACAAGCGAAGAAGAAATTCATATTCCCAAGAGAAAAGATTTACTTACTCTTATGAAGGAATGGCCAGTCTCAAAGAAACTAGCGCTTGCAGCAGTCACTGTTATTTCAATTGCAGCTTTTGCATTCATAATCATTCAGGCAAGAACAGCTGATTATCAATTATTGTATGCCAATCTCACTGAAAAAGATGCTGCCTCTGTTGTTGCGTGGCTAAAAGGTGAACGTATTGAATATCAGTTAAAGAATAACGGGAAAAACATCTGGATTTCTGCCAATAAACTCTATGAAACACGCCTCGAGCTTGCTTCCGGCGGACTCCCTTCTGGAGGCGGAGTAGGATTTGAAATATTTGACAAACAATCCTTTGCCCTCACTGATTTTGTTCAAAAAGTTAACTATACGAGAGCGCTACAGGGGGAACTTGCTAGAACAATCACTTCACTCTCTCCCGTAGAGGCAACCAGAGTCCACCTGGTACTGCCTGAAAAACGATTATTTAAAAATCAACAAAAAAATGCCACTGCATCCATTATTATAACCCTAGGTAAAAATGGATCACTGGATAAAAGCCAGGTTCAAGGCATAATCCATCTTGTTTCAGGTTCTGTGGAAGGACTTAAGGATGAAGGAATATCAGTAATAGACAGTCATGGAAATGTCCTTGAAGGAACAGCTAAGACCAATGAAGAACAACGTTTTTCTGTGGACATGCTTGTTTTTCAGCAGCAATTCGAAAGAAGAATGGAAGAAAGAGCACAGGATTTGCTTGATAAAACCATGGGAAAAGGACAGGCCATGGTAAGAATAACTGCGGCTCTTGATTTTGCAAAAGTAGAAAAAACTGAAGAACTCTTTGATGGTGAAGAACCTGTCATTCGTAGTGAGCAAACACAGCAGGAAAGTAATGGTGGCCAAAGCAGTGGTGGCATCCCAGGTGTTGAATCCAATCTTCAGGGGAATACTCAAGGGGTTGCTGGTAACAGCCCTCCATCCAACAAAACGTCTCGAACTACAAACTATGAAATCAGTAAAACAATCAGTAAAACAATCAATCCCATAGGAACCATAAAAACGTTATCTGTTTCTGTTTTGCTGGCAGATAGAATTATTCCAGCAAAAGATAAAGAGAGTCAGCCAACATCTGAAACAAGAAACAAGGAAGAACTCAAATCAGTTGAGACAATGATTGCAAGTGCGCTCGGCCTTGATCTTAAACGGGGTGATAATATTAATGTCACATCAATGCCTTTTATTGTTTCTTCAAATGACCCGATGCTTGCAGAGGGAATGCCTAAGAACCTATTATATGAATATCTCCCACTTATTAAGATAGGAATTCTCTCTATAGCTGCACTGCTCTTTTATTTTCTCCTTGTAAGACCGATCATCAAAACTATGAAATCTGAAGCACTGGATCATAACAAATCCGTTACCGAAATTGAAAAGGCTGTACAGGATGTTAAAAATGCAAGGGAACGTGAAGCCAGAAAAACAGCAGAAGCTGAGGCTGCTGCAAAAGAAGAGCTTAAGCCGGACGCAGTAACAGTACTTAGAAGCGAAATAATGCAAAATCACGTTCCAACTGCATACATAATTAAAAACTGGATTAATGAAGGGTAAGTTATGAGTTTTGAGACAATGACAGGACTCAACAAGGCTGCTGTTTTTCTGATGTGCCTTGGTGAAGAAGCCACAGCCAAAATATTTGAAGAACTGAGCGATGATGAAATTGGTTTAGTTACTCGTACAATGGCAACAATTGAGCATATTCCTGAGGATGTGAAAGATACCGTTTTCGAAAATTTTGCAGAATCACAAAGGCAATTTGCCGGCCTTTTCATAAGAGGAAGTGATTTTGCTAAACAGGCGATATCAAACCTTGATGCCGATGGAAGAACCGAAGATCTACTTGATCAATTTATTTCCGGAACCGAATCAAGACCCCTTGAAACCATTGCTCTCATGCAACCCTCCATGGTTGCAGGGCTACTTGAAAAAGAACATCCACAAACTGTGGCACTGGTTCTTTCCACACAGCATGTCAGCCATGCAGGAGAGATACTTTCAAATTTACCAGAAGAAGTCCGGGCAGATGTGGTGTATCGCATTGCAAAAATCGAAACCGTATCTTCTGAAGTAATCACCAAAATTGAAGATGCCCTGCATCGGGAAATTGGACAAGTGGGTAATAAAAAACAAAGTCAGGTTGGTGGGCTGGATAAAGTTGTAGATATCTTAAACAACCTCCAAAACAGTATGGATGCTGATATCCTGGACGATATCGAGGAAAATGATCCCGATATGGTTGAAGAAATCAGGAAACGCATGTTCACCTTCGAAAACCTTACCGCACTTGATGGTCGTTCATTACAAATGATCCTTCGTGAAGTGAATAACGACTCCCTCACCATGGCACTTAAAACAGCATCCGATGAAATGCAGGAAAAAGTATTTGCGAATATGTCTGCACGTGCTGCTGATATGATTCGGGATGACCTTGAGGCAATGGGACCGGTTCGCCTCTCTGAAGTTGAAGCCATGCAACAATCCATTGTTAAAATTGCAATGAAACTTGAAGAAGAAGGAAAGCTGGTACTCGGATCTGGAGGCGGAGATGAGCTTGTCTAAATTTTACAAGAACAGCAATGTATTCCAGGCAAAATCAATTCTTGATAAAAAAGAAGCTCCTGACAATAGCCCCGTCTGGTCATCAATTGTCAAGGAAGAACCTGAAGTTATTACACAGGAAAAAATAGTAGAAGAAGCACTCCCTGAAGTCACAGATATTATGGGATCACCTGAAGCTGATCCGATTACTGAACCAATCACTGCGATTTCTCCTCCTGAAGAATCAAGCCCTGTTGAGCCCCCACCTCCACCAAAACAACCTGAGGTTGCAATGGACATTGGGATTATAGAACAAAATGCATTTACTTCAGGTATTGAGGCAGGAAAAAAGCAGGCTGAAGAGGACTTTGAGAACAGTGCACAGACTCTCCTTTGTATCTGCAATGAACTTGATACCTTGCGAGAGACTATCCTTCGCAACAGTTCAGAAGAGATGAAAGAACTTGTCATTGCAATCAGTGAAAAGATCATACGACACTCGGTTTCAGAACAGAATGAAACCATCATTGCAACAATAAAAGATGCGATAAATCTTGCTGTGAAATCAGATGAATTTGAAATACAGGTAAATCCGGATGACCTGGCTATTGTGAAAAAGTTTAAAGAGAAAATACTGGAAAGCATAAGTGGTCTTGATAATATCGTTTTTAAACCTGATCAAAACCTGGAAAGGGGCGGCTGTAAACTCGAATCATCTTGTTGCACTGTTGATGCAAGCATGACAAGTCAGATACAAGTCATTCACGATTCAATAATGGCGGCTGAAAATCTCTCAGAACTGACAAAAGAAGAGTTAACCGAACAATAAACACAAAGGAATGGCATGACACTTTACTCAGGATCAATTGATGATATTCATCCCATACGTATCTGGGGTAAAGTTACTCGAATCGTTGGCCTCATCATTGAAGGCCATTGCCCTTATGCATCTATCGGATCTCTTTGTGAACTCACTCCACTGGATGACTCCGAACCCATACTTGCAGAAATCGTCGGTTTTAAAGACTCAAGGGCTTTGCTAATGCCACTTGGAGAACTTCGTGGATTAGGCCCTGGCAGTAAAATTCGTGTTGTTAAAGCAAGTGCATCTATCAAGGTTGGGCACAATCTCCTTGGTCGTGTGATTGATGCCATGGAAAACCCCATTGACGGGCAGCCGGCTCCCCTTCTTGAAGAAGAAAAACAGATATATTCTCTGCCTCCAGGACCAATGGAGAGAAAGAATATTAACGAATCTCTTGACCTTGGTATACGCGCAATTAATGGCCTTATCACCTGCGGCCTTGGACAACGCATGGGAATAATGGCAGGCTCTGGCGTTGGTAAAAGTGTCCTACTCGGTATGATGGCAAGATATGCACGTGCTGACATCAATGTGATCGCACTCATTGGAGAACGTGGCAGAGAGGTTCGAGAATTCATAGAAAGAGACCTTGGCAAAGAAGGCCTTGCACGATCAGTTATTGTGGTGGTCACATCAGATCAATCACCTCTGCTCCGCATGCGTGGTGCATTTGTTGCGACTTCAATTGCAGAATATTTTTGTAAGAAAGGTAAAAATGTTCTTTTAATGATGGACTCGGTTACCAGATTTGCAATGGCCATGAGGGAAATCGGACTCGCCATAGGAGAACCACCAACAACAAAAGGATACACTCCTTCAGTCTTTGCAACTCTCCCTAAGCTCCTGGAACGGGCCGGTAGATTCCAGGGGAACGGTTCAATCACCGGCCTTTACACAGTATTGGTTGATGGAGATGACATGAACGAACCGGTTGCTGACTCCGTTCGCTCCATCCTTGATGGTCATATAGTACTCTCCCGCGCACTTGCAGCAAAAAATCACTACCCTGCTATTGACGTAATGAACTCTGCCAGTCGTATCATGCGTGAAGTCACTCATACGCGCCACGTTGAACTTGCCGGGCGTGCCAGAAATGTTCTTGCAACTTATAACGAAGCTGAGGATCTGATCAACATTGGTGCTTATGTCAAAGGATCAAACCCTAAGATTGACTTTGCCATCCAGAAGATTGATTCAATAAATTCGTTTCTTTGCCAGGGGTATGATGAAACAACACCCCTTAAAGAAACCATTGAAGCACTTGGATCCTTATTAAGCGAAAGAAAAGATGACACCGGAGAACGTCTTGACCGGAGAGAAAGTGATAAACAGGCAGAATAACAACTAAAAAAACATAAGCTATGTTACCTAAACCTTTTTCACTAGATTCAATTCTTACTTTTAGGAAGCGAGAAAAAGATTTGGCCCTTGAAAAACTTGTGAGAGCACAACTTGCAGCAGAAGAAACGGCGATTGCTCTTGAAACGGCCAAAAGTGAACGGGAAACTCTGATTACTGGCCTGGAAACCAAACAAATTGACGGTATCCCGGTGCAAGAGCTTTCACGTTATGAAGAACGTATTCAATACCAGCGTGGAAAAGTTATTGAACTTAAAAAAAAGCATCTGAGTAAACTAAAAATAGTTAATAAAAAACGACTAATACTACTTGAGAAAGCAAAAGATCATAAAACACTTTCTGCATTGAAGGAACAACAGAACAGAACATGGAAGGAGTATATCAACAAGAAAGAAGCTGCAATGCTTGATGAAATTGCTATCCTCCACCATGATCGTGAAATCAATTAACAACTTCCCTTCTCTTCCAGCTGTAGATACCGTCATCAATATATCTTGAAAAGGAGTTCCCATGTATTCCAAATCCCAAATTACTCTCACATTACTCATACTCCTGTTTGCTTTGTCTTTTCCCTCTTTTATTACTGCAGAAGAAAAAACTCAACTTGAAGAAAACCAGGCAACAGCAGCACAAGAAGTTGCAGAACAAGTTCCTGTGGCCAAAGAACCAACAACATTCAAATCTGTTGAAGAAAGACGCCTTTATGCTGTGCTACAGAATGAGCGAGATAATCTTGGAGAAGAGAGAAAAGTAATCGCCTTAAAGGAGAAGGAGCTAAAGACTCTTCAGGAAGAGGCCGATAAGAAAATTGAGCTACTTGATAAAAAGCTCGAAGAATTAAAAGCAATACAAATAAAAATTAAATCATTATTAGCTGAAAAAAATGTTCAAGAGATTAAAAAAACAAAAGATTTGAGTCTCATATACGCAAAGATGTCCCCTGATCGGGCTGCCCTTGCAATGGCCGCGCTCAATGAACAACTAGCTGCGGATCTATTAGCGAATATGAAAGTCAAATCAGCAGCAAAAATTCTTGATCGGATGGATAAGCTCAAAGCTTCTCAACTCAGCACAACATTTACTACTATTAAGGTGGAGTAATAAAGAATGGAAGCATTTCCTCTCAATACTAATACCACTAACCTGCCCCCAACTTCATCTCAAGAAGGTCTGGCAGGTATACAATCAGAATCCAGTGAAGAATTTACTCCAGCTATGGATCAGGCTTTAGCAAGTAAGGAGAATGAACTGACTCCACTTCATTCAAAAACAGATTCAGACGTTGAAAGTTCTTTACTGGATGGTACAGCATCTGCCTTTATTGCAGACAAAGTTGATAATTCAGCTATCCTGGGAAAGACAAACACCGCAATTACAAATAGCGAAACAACTGAAATCCAAACCACGACAATAGCAACACTCTTTAATGCAACTCCGGAACAAGATGAAAACCACCTTACCGTCCCAATTTCAGGAGATAATAACTTAACAGCACCACCATCAAAAGCTGAGAGTGTCCTTTTGCAACAAATCCAACAAATTTTGGATCAAAGTAAAGATAGTGGTGTAATTGTTATTCGTGGAAATGAATTAACTCAGAGTAGTGGGATTAATCAGACAGAAAACCTTCAAAATCTATCAAACCCTATATTGGCCGAAACTGATACTGGAGAAATTCAGGCGAAACATGTCGGCATCCCCTTAATGAATGTTGATGAAGCCACAGTCACCACACAAAAGGCAGTACAACTTGAAGGGGCTCATCAGGAAGTTTCAGAACAATACTTAAATGCCAAGATTGACCAATCAACAGGAAACAGTAACGAAAGCTCAGAAAAGAATAATGATGAACAGAAAAGAACTGATCAACAAAACAAACCTGACATTCAACAAATTGCGACATCTCAAAACACTATGGTTCATGATGTAAAACCTGTTGAATCTTCGTTCGGGCAACAACTCAGCCAGGTAGTAACAGTAACAAACGATCCAGCAAGCAGTATTGAGGGGAAATTTGCACCTGGAGCAAATATTCCAGTTCCCGAAAAAGAACTGGTCAGCAATCTTATCCACCGCTTCAATGTAAACCCAAGATTGCAAACCAGCAAACTAAGCATGCAGTTAAATCCTGCGGAACTTGGATCCTTAAAGATTGATATCCTTGTGGAAGGTGACTCCCTTAAGGCAAACATCGTGGCTCAAAGTCATCAGGTCCTTGATCTACTGGAAAAGAATATGCCTCGTCTCAAAACGGTGCTTGAAGAACAGGGATTCAAAGTTGATGCCTTTGAAATTTCTATAAACACTACCGGTGGAGAGCAAAAGGACTTTTTCCAGGAGCAATTCAATTCCCAACAACAGGAATTTACCTCCAGTAAATCGTCATCAGGAAAAAATGAACCATTTGAAATTTTAATGGATTCACACGAAAATCTTGAAAATGATGATGAAGATACGTCAGGAGTAAACCTCACAGTCTAGAACAGTCCCACATTAGACAAGGAATAACATAATGACAGATATTGCTGAAATCTTTGCACCACCAATAACACCCAACTCATCGCCAACATATACAAAAACTGATGCTGAAGACATCATGGGAAAAGAGGACTTTCTGACTCTTCTTGTGGCACAGCTTCAGAATCAGGATCCATTAAATCCTGATGATGCGACCGAATTCACGTCACAACTCGCTGAATTCAGTTCACTGGAACAATTGCAGAATCTAAACAAGTCAATGGATACCTTGGCAGAGACCCAATTGCAATCAGATAAATTTGCAACCATGGGGCTCATGGGGCAAGAGATAGTCTACGCTGACAGTAGCTTCACCTTTGATACCTCCCCTGTTAAAGTTGGCTATCAACTTGACGGAAGCGCATCTTCTGTAACCATGACTATCCAGGATGAATTCGGATCAACAGTTGCAACACTCCATCCCACTGAACTGAAGAAAGGAAACCACTTCCTTGAATGGGACGGTTTAAATGAGAATGGAGATGTCTTGCCAGCAGGCAAGTATGACATAGTTCTCCAGGCAAGTTCAGCAGGAGAAAACTCTACAATTGCAATTTCACCACTTGTTCAATCTGAAGTCACTGGAGTTGATTTCAGTAGTGAGTCTGGCGAGGCAATGATACAAACGCTTGCCGGCGCAGAAATCAGTGCCGGATTGATTATTGCTGTTTATCAACCTCAACAGACACATTCCACTATTGATACAGAAGAAACTGAAGAACAATCAATAATTGACGAGACCACTGATGTTCTCGTCGATGAAATTACAGATAATATAACAGAAGGTGTTACAGGGACGTCAACATCTCAGCAAACAAACGGATCTGCTCCCACGGATGAAGACCAGATTGAACAAGACATACTCCAGCACCAGTTAGCTGGATAAATTATCGTCTAAAATATACCTAATCATATAAAAGAGGATTCATCATGGCTATAACCAGTGCACTCTATAGCGGGGTAAGCGGGCTAAACACAAATTCACAGGCAATGAGTGTTGTAGGTAACAACCTTGCAAACACAAACACCTTGGGCTTTAAAGGAGCAAGAACTGTTTTTTCAGATATGCTTTCTTCGAATGTTTTTGGTTCTGGCGGTTCATCCCAAGTTGGTCGTGGTGTAAATATCTCCAAAATTGACAATATCTTCAGCCAGGGAACTTTTGAATCAACAGCATCTGATACAGATGTTGCTATTGAAGGTGAAGGTTTCTTCATGCTCAAAGAAGTGGGGTCAGATACTGCTTTCTATAGTCGGGCTGGAGCTTTCCGTTTTGACGAAGATGGTTTTCTGGTTAACCCCGAAGGATTTCATGTTCAGGGAAAACCCTTTGATGCCAATGGTGCTCTTATCGCAGGTGATCCTAAAGATATTCAAGTTCAGAATACTGGACTTGTTCCTGCGAAGGTGACAGACACCCTCACCATGAACACAAACCTGGACGCGAATGCTGAAGTCCTTCCTGCTGCTCCTGCCTTTGATCCGGCAAACCCTCTGACATTTAACTACTCCGCGTCTACCACGACTTATGACACCCTTGGAGAACCACATCTTGTCACGCTATATTTCAGAAAAGATGCTGCAGATAACACCTGGAATTGGAATTTTACCGCAGAAGATGATGCTGGTAATCCCCTTGGAGATGGTGCAAATGCTGCCCCCCGTGGACAAATTACATTTGGTCAGGATGGTGTACTTAATCCACCTATGCCTGATCCAGTCCCCAATCCAGCTCCTGCAGGTGTTAATGGTTTAGGTTTTATACCAGCAGCTGATCTTGCCTGGGGGAATGGTTCAGCAGATACTGCTGTCAGCATAACATTCGACACAACACAATTTAACAGTGCATCAACTATTATTTCCCAGGATCAGAATGGTTATGCCGCTGGAAATCTCACAAATGTTGGAATTAATGGTGAAGGTATTGTAGTTGCATCTTACTCCAATGGCGAACAGGTGAAGATCTCCAATCTCGTTCTTGCCAAATTCTCAAACCCTGGTGGTCTTGAACTTGTTGGTTCAAATATGTTTGTTGGAACACAGAAATCAGGACCCGCGCGTAGCGGACTCCCCGGTCCTGAGCTTGGAAAGGTTTTTACAAACTCTCTTGAACAATCAAATGTTGATATGGGGCAGCAATTTGTTAAAATGATTACAATTCAAAGAGGATTTCAAGCAAATTCAAAAATCATCACCACGGTTGACGAACTCCTTGGAGACTTAATTAATCTAAAACGATAATAGCTTCGTTTATCACAATACATTTTTATATAAAGGCTCTTCCTCACCCGGGAAGGGCTTTTTTTGTTTCTGTTATATCATGCCCTACCCAATATCATCTGTCATTAATTTGACACCTTTTTTCTCATCCTCCTTCTTTGCGCAGTAACCATATTATCTTGTTATTACTGCACGTAACGTCTAAAGAAAACGTTCCTCTAAATCAGGAATATATTTTGCATTGTTTTTTAATACGCCAGAATATAAGATTACTATAAACATCAATAAATAATCTTTTTTGTAGTGGAGGAAGTCTCTTTGGATATAGGAACAATAATTGGTTTAGCTCTTGCTTGTGGCCTGATGCTTATGGCTATCCTCCAGGGTGGACCTCTTGGTATTTTTATTAACGTTCCATCAGGATTAATCGTCTTCGGTGGAACTATTGGTGTAGCACTGGTTCATTATCCTTTATCAGATATTCTAGGGGCCTTTGCCATTGCTAAGAAAACTGTCTTGAACAAAGATGAGGATCCATATGGACTTATCGTTCAGCTGATGGAATTTGCGAATAAAGCCAGAAAAGAAGGCATATTATCCCTCCAGGGTATGATGGATAGTGTTGAAGATGACTTCCTCGTAAAAGCTATGCAAATGGCTGTAGATGGTCAGGAACCTGAGACATTAAAAACAATGCTGAGCATCGAAGTTGATTACCTTGCCGAACGACACGATAAAGGGCAGGATATTTTTACCTCTCTTGCTGCTTATGGCCCTGCCATGGGAATGGTTGGGACATTGATTGGCCTAGTGCAGATGCTTATGAATATGTCTGACCCTGATTCCATTGGACCTGCAATGGCCGTTGCGTTGTTAACAACTCTCTATGGCGCTGTTCTCGCCAATGTTTTCTGTGCACCCATGGCAGGTAAACTAAAAAACAGAGCTTCTTCAGAAGCTTTGATGAAAAATTTGATTATCGAGGGAATGCAATCAATATTATCCGGTGAAAATCCAAGGATAATGGAACAAAAGCTTCATGCCTTCATATCCCCTAAACTAAGAGAATCAACATTCAAGTAAAAGGGTACTGCAACCATGGCTGACGACGAAAAAGCACCTGCTGAAGAAGTAAAATGCCCGAAATGTGTCTGTGTTGAAGGTGCGCCCGCATGGATGACGACCTTTGCAGATCTCGTCACATTGCTCCTTACTTTTTTTGTTCTCTTGCTTTCAATGGCCAATATGGAAGAAGTTAAATTTACGGAGGCATCCGCTTCTATCAGAAATGCTTTTGGTGCCCATTCGCTTCCCGCACCGAGTAAATTTTCCATTCCCATTATCCCCTCACCACCCGTTTCTAAATTCTCGCCCATTCAGAATGAAATGGCTGCTAAAGTCTATAAACGTATCCAGTCACAACTAAAATCTGACAATATTCCCGAAGACGTAGAACTTATAAAAAAAGAGGATGACACCATAATCCTGCGAATAAATGATGCGATTCTCTTCAAAAAAGGTTCTTCAACCGTGTCCCCTACTGCCTATCCAACACTTAGGAATCTTGCTGACATTATTCGCCCATTACCAATGAGATTACGAATTGAAGGGCATACTGACTCAACACCTGTTTCTAAAAGAAAAATAGGCAACTGGAACCTGTCTACAGACAGAGCAGTTTCCATTATGCGATTTTTCAAAAGAGGTAATCTCTTACCATTGGATCGGATGTCAGCAATCGGTTATGGCGCTGACAGGCCCATCGCTCCAAACACAAATGAAGCAAATATGGCAAAAAACCGAAGGGTTGATTTTGTTCTCCGAACCAACAACGCCCTGGGACTTGGCAAGAAGAATGTCAGAGCCGGAGAACTTCCACTTTAACCCAGAAGGACGATATCATGGCAAAAGAAGATAAAAAGAAAAACGATACTGAAGAGGGAAGTGAAGAAGGTGGTGGAGGAAAGAAAAAGCTCATTATCATCATCGCCGCTGCGATTATTTTTTTGCTTATTATTGGAGGTGCCGCCTACTTTTTCTTATTAAAACCAGATCCTGTTGAAGAAGAAGTTATTGACCCTGGTCTCGCTGTTCCGGTTCCTGAAATAACCCAAAGCAATGAAATTGGCCCCATGGTTGAGATCACGGAATTCATTGTCAATATAATCAGCGAAGAGGATAGCCATTATGTAAAAGCTTCGCTTACATTGGAATTAAACAAAGAAGAGGCATTGGAAGAAACAAACAAGCGAATGCCACAAATAAGAGATGCGATTTTATTGCTGGTTGGTAATAAAACCTATGAAGAACTCCATGACTTACAGGGCAAAAAACAACTTAAAGCCGAAATGCTTTCAAAGATCAATTCTTTCCTGCAGAATGGAAAAGTTAAAGCAATTTACTTCACCGATTTTGTTGTTCAATAATCACAGGAAACCGTAGTGGAACCAATTTTAAATAAAGATCAGATTGCTGAGCTACTTGAGGGAATCAAAAGCGGCAAGGTCTCCACCGACCTTATGGGGGATGATCCGTCAGTCGATTCAGCAAACGTTACCCCACTGAACCTTTTTAAGATGGCACACTCATCTGACAAACAACAACGCATTCCAAATCTGGATATCATCCTAGATAATTTTGCATCGAACTTTGGCATAACACTTACCAACCAGCTCCAAAGGACAGTGACACTAACCCGTACCGGTATCGATTCCCTTGAATTTCAGGAGTACCTGCTTTCACAAAAAGAGGCTGGTGCCATTGGTGTTTTAAATATGGAGCCCCTAAAAAATGGGGCTCTTATGGTGCTCAATTCAGAGCTCTGTTTCTCATTAATCGAAGTCATGCTTGGTGCCGCAACTGAGATGTCACCTCTACACCTTGATCGAAAGCCAACTACAATCGAATTAAACGTTCTGAAATCGATCATGCTGAAGGCCTGTGAGGACATTGACAAATCCATGGAGCAGGTAGTGGAACTTGAATCATCAATTGTTAAAGTTGAATCAAACTCGAGACTGGTATCCATTGCTGAACCTGATGCAGATATACTTGCTGGACACTTTCAAATAAAAGTTGGTAATTTAACCGGATCATTTGACCTTGTTTTTCCTGTTGCAACACTTGACCCTCTACGGGAAGAGCTACGAGACCTTTTAACAGTTAAAACTGTCCGTCAATCTGGATGGTATGATATTCTGATTGAAGAAATCAACAAAATGAGCACCAACGTTATTGCCCTGTCCGGTACAATAACCTTGCCTGTGCATAAAGTAATGAAATTTAAAGAGGGTGATATACTCAATATTGATTACGACCCCAATTCACCACTTAAAATACTTATTGAAGAGAATCTTAAATTTTTCGCTATTCCAGGAACAATCAGTGGAATGAAGGCTATACACCTCACAGGTGTTTATGATCAAGGAGAGTAGTATGGAAACTGACGATATGCAGGACAGCTCGAAACCACAGCCAGAAGAGATCAAAGAACTGCTGGATGATACAGAGATGGAAACATCGGTTGTTTCAGAAAACCAGGAACCCCCTGCTACGACCGCTGAGGAAGTGGCTCAACCAGAACGGGGACTTGAATTTCTCTATGATGTCCCTTTACAAATATCAGTAGAAGTCGGACGCAGTAAAATTTTATTGAAGGACCTTCTAAAGATGGGTGAAGGCTATGTCATCGAACTTGACAAACTGGCTGGTGATCCCCTTGATCTGTATGTCAACTCACGCCTCATTGCTAAAGGAGAGGCTGTTATGGTAGGTGACAAATTTGGTATTCGCCTGACAGATGTTGTGAGTCCGGCTAATCGAATCGAACAACTGGGATAGGCCCTAATTATGACTGCAGGCACTGACCCTTCACTTGTTTCAGCAAGTCTCCGAATGCTCTGGGGATTACTGATAGTATCAGGTGTTATATTGGTGATTTATGGTGTAATGAGAAAGAAATTTTCTTTTGCCGGGACTAACAGTAAATCAAGAATTCAGATTAAGGAAGTTCGCCATATTATGCCTAAAAAATCACTCTGTCTTGTAGAAATTGACGGACAGGAATTTTTACTTGGACTCAGTGCCGATAATATTACATTGCTATCTCCCCTCGAAACAAAAAAACAACCTTCGTTTCAAGATAATCTTGAGACTGCAAAACAAAATGAGCTGTAATATCCATCATAAAATCTCTACAATTATTCCTGAATTGTGTGTGTTCTCTATTGTTGCAGTCGTTTTGCTAAGCCCTGCCATAAGTCATGCCGTAAATGTTCCCACAATAAGTTTTGGTATTGAAAATGCAGAAAGTCCTCAGCAGGTATCAACCGGACTCCAGGTACTCTTTCTCCTTACAATTCTTTCCATTGCACCAGCCATTCTCCTCATGACAACCTGCTTCACCCGTATTGTCATTGTTCTTGGATTTGTACGAATGGCAATGGGAACTCAAAACATGCCTCCCACTCAGGTGATAATTGGTCTATCACTTTTCCTTAGTTTTTTTATCATGGCTCCAACCATTAATAGGATTAATGATGAAGCTTTTCAACCGTATCTTGCAGAAGAGATCACCCAAAAGGATGCATTGGATAAAGCCGTCGAACCAATGCGGGATTTTATGTTTTCCCAAGTCAAGGAATCTGAACTTGCCATGCTGTCTGACATCACCATGACGTCGGAACCTTATGATAAGAATGATATACCAACCATGACTCTCATTCCTGCATTTATGCTGTCTGAACTCAAACGGGCTTTCCAGATGGGGTTTATGATTTATATTCCTTTTTTGGTAATCGACATGATCGTAGCTTCCATTCTCATGTCCATGGGTATGATGATGTTGCCCCCTGTAATTATTTCCATGCCTTTTAAACTGCTTCTTTTTGTTTTGGTCGATGGATGGGCATTAATCGTGGGTTCCCTTATAAAGAGTTTTAACGGATGACATGACAGACGAATTTATTATTGATATCTGCAGGCGTGCTATTCAGGTTACTCTTATGATGGGGGCACCAATGCTTCTTGCCGGAATGATCATAGGACTCATCGTTTCAATTTTTCAGGCAACAACTCAGATAAACGAACAAACCCTTACTTTTATACCTAAAATTGTCGCTGTCTTTCTTACACTTCTTCTCATGACTCCCTGGATGATTCATACCATGATCTCGTTTTCATCAGAAATTTTCACAACCATTGCAATATTCTAACGAGTTGTGGACATACAACTTATCCCCATAAATGAATTTCAAATTTACCTTATTTGTCTTGCACGAGTTGCCGGATTTATTGCTGCAATTCCAATTCTTCTCGCTAACCAGACACCAATGCAACTAAAAGCCGGTTTGGTTATCATGTTCTCGCTGGTCCTTTTTCCCGTGATGCAACCCACAATCCCTTCCGTTGAATTTGGGCCCGAATCGTTCCTTCTTCTGGCAGTCACTGAAATTTTACTCGGGAGTATGATAGGACTTGTTGCGCGAATGATTTTCACCTCTGTTGAATATGGCGGTACTATCATCGGATATCAAATGGGTTTTGCAGCAGCAAATGTCTTTGATCCTACAAGTAAACGACAGCTTGCGCTCATTTCACAATTCCAAAATGTTTTCGCGATCCTCATTTTTCTGGCAATTGATGGTCATCATATATTTTTTCAGCTTGCTGTTGAATCGTACAAAATACTTCCACCCGGTGTTTTTAACATATCAGGTGAGGCCATCCCGTTTCTTTTGCAATTATCATCTCGAATTTTTATGCTGGGTATTCAATTCAGCGCACCTATCCTTGCAGTACTTCTTCTTTCCGGTTTAATTCTCGGTATTCTTGCAAGAGTGTTCCCACAATTAAACGTTTTCCTGCTCTCATTTCCCTTGAATATTGCGATCTCATTTACCGTCATTGCTTTGACACTCCCTCTTGTCTCCTCACTCATAAGACGAGAATTTGACAATCTTGGGGAACGTATTCAAACCATTCTGCAATTACTTAACTAGATCCACGCCATTCTACACAGCTCTCTCTTTCTGGCCACATACTTGCATGCCATTTATAAATCAATCAATTAACGAATAGTACATATCGTAAAACAAAATACAATATCATATTAACAACATAGACATGTTATATGGCTGAAGAATCAGACAGTGGCGGGGAAAAGACAGAGGAACCCTCGGCGAAACGAAGAGCCGATTTCAGGAAAAAGGGTCAAGTTGCACAAAGCAAAGAAGTACAAACGGCAATGCTGTTTACTTTTGTACTGCTTCTGTGGATATTCTATATGCCTAACTTCTGGAGTGAATTATCCATTTTAGTTTCAAGTATCTGGAACAATCTTGGCTCCTTTGAAGGTACTCCAAGTGATGTCTACAACCTCACTCTTTTTGTTATTAAAGAGATGGCTATACTCCTGTTACCACTTTTTTTTTTAGTCATGGTTGTTGGATTTTTTTCAAGTATCTTTCAAATCGGCTGGCTTTTCACCACCCAACCATTAACTCCTGACTTCTCAAAATTGAACCCTGTCAACGGCTTTGGCCGGATGTTTTCCATGAAAAGCCTTGTAGATATGGTCAAATCTGTCATCAAAGTGCTTCTAATTGGTTGGATTGCATACGCAACTATATACAATAATTTTGAAGAGGCATTAATTCTTGCTGAAACCAATGTCACTGAAACAATCATGTTCCTTGCGCGTACTGCAACCCTTATTCTTTCAAAAGTATGTGGTATCCTAATCCTTATTGCAGCCATTGATTTTCTCTATTCACGTTATGAAATGGGGGAGAAAATGAAAATGACCAAGCAGGAAGTGAAAGAAGAGTTCAAAGAAATGGAAGGTGATCCCTATATCAAAGGACAAATCCGACGAATTCAACAGGAGATGGCTCGAAAAAGAATGATGGCAGAGATTCCTGATGCTGATGTTGTCATAACAAACCCGACTCATCTCTCAATCGTCATTAAATATGAAACAGCAACCATGGATGCTCCCGTTATTGTGGCAAAAGGAGCTGATCATGTTGCCATGAAAATTCGCGAGATTGCCAGAAAAAACGAGATACCTCTCATCGAAAACCCACCGGTGGCTCGTTTATTGCATAAGGTTGATCTGGGTGCAGCAATCCCGGAAGAGATGTTTAAGGCAGTGGCAGAAATTCTGGCACATGTATATTCATTAAAAAATAACACAAAGAAACAGCAATGGAACTAACAGGTCGGGAAAGTTTTTTCAGCAGATTATCGTGGCATAACCTTCTCCAAAGAGCAGACGTTATGGCTGCGTTTGGCCTTGTAGGTATCCTGATGATCATGATCATTCCACTGCCTTCCATTGTGCTTGATCTGTTCCTTTCCATGAACATAACCATTGCCCTGCTCATCCTTATCATCAGCCTCTTTACTGTTAAAGCGATCGATTTTTCTATCTTCCCAGCCATACTGCTTGCAACTACTCTTTTTCGTCTTTCGTTAAATGTTGCCTCTACCCGTTTAATCCTGCTAAAAGGTGATCAGGGTCCCTCTGCTGCAGGATCTGTGATTCAATCATTTGGACAATTCGTTGTTGGTGGCAATTACGTAGTCGGACTTGTTATTTTCATCATACTTGTACTCATCAATTTCATGGTAATCACAAAAGGTGCCGGACGTGTTGCAGAAGTTGCAGCCCGTTTTACACTAGATGCAATGCCTGGAAAGCAAATGGCCATTGACGCTGATCTTAATGCAGGACTAATTGATGAAGAGACAGCTAGAACTCGTCGGGAAGAGATCAGTAATGAAGCGAGTTTTCACGGAGCAATGGATGGTGCTTCAAAATTTGTCAAAGGTGATGCCATCGCCGGTATCATTATTACTCTTATTAACATTGGTGCAGGCTTTGTCATTGGCGTACTCCAAAAAGGAATGCCAATGGCAGAAGCTGCTGCAAACTATACTATCCTCACAGTGGGAGATGGCCTGGTTGGGCAGATACCAGCACTCATAATCTCAACCGCAGCAGGCCTCCTTGTAACACGCTCCACAGGTGATAAGGATTTTGGTTCAGACATAAAGCAGCAGTTCAGCAGGTATTCATCTGTCTTCTGGGTTGTTTCTATAATTCTCCTTATACTTGCGCTCATTCCTGGTCTTCCATTTATTCCGTTTCTTGTGATTTCAGCACTCCTTTCCTTTACCGCATTTAAACTGGATAAATCAACAAGACTTCAAGAAGAACAGATTGAGGAAGAGGAAGCTGCAGCCGCTGAACCACAAGCACAAAAAGAAGAAAACTACGAAGAACTCCTCAATGTAGATCTTTTACAGCTCGAAGTGGGTTACGGACTTATACCATTTGTCGACGCAGCACAAGATGGTGAATTACTGATCCGCATCCAGTCAATTCGTAGACAATTTGCATCAAATAATGGTTTCATTGTTCCACCAGTCCACATTAAAGACAATTTACAACTAACACCCAATCAATACACACTCTCATTAAAAGGTGTTGAAGTAGCGAGTGCTGAAATGCTTCCAGGACATTTCATGGCAATGGATCCTGGTATGGTTACTGAAAAGATAAAAGGGGTGCCAACTGAGGAACCTGCCTTTGGCCTTCCAGCAATATGGATCACTGAGGACAAAAAAGAGCGTGCCCAAATTGCCGGCTACACAGTCGTTGATTGTACAACTGTCATGGCCACACATATCTCAGAGATCATAAAACAACATGCCCACGAATTGATTGGTAGACAGGAAGTTCAAAACCTCGTTGATAATCTCGCAAAAACCTATCCAAAACTTGTTGAAGAGCTAATCCCTGATACTCTCAACCTTGGAACCATCATGAGAATCCTGCAAAATCTACTTTCAGAAGGGGTTTCCATTCGTGATTTACGTACCATTTTAGAATCAATGGCAGACTGGGCACCAGTTACCAAAGACACTGATATCTTAACTGAATATGTACGACATGCGCTAGCCAGAAATATCAGTCAGGATCTGGCAGTGCAAAACGTTATTCCACTTATCACCCTTGCCAAAAGTGTTGAGGATGAGATCGCACAATCAATACAACACAAAGAAACAGGGAGCTATCTTGCAATTGACCCAGGAAAAGCCCAGCTTATTCTTGACTCAATTGGGGAAGCCATTCCATTGTTTGATGGGGGGCAACGCCCAACACTTCTTGCAGCGCCACAAATTCGTCCCCATGTAAGAAAATTAACTGAACGTTATTATCCACAGCTGGTTGTTATTTCCCATAATGAAATCCTTCCAAATATTAAGATACGATCCATTGGCAGCGTGAATTTAGATGCAAGTTAGGATATTTGAATCTCAGGATATGGCCACTGGCCTCCAAATGGTTAAAGATGAATTGGGGCCTGATGCCCTAATTCTGTCTACTAAAACCATTCGCTCAGGAAAACTAGGCCTGCTTAGTAAGAAATACTTTGAAATTACTGCTGCCATTGACACATCATGGCCACACAAGGGTGGAACTTCCTATAACAATACAAAAAGACATGAAGCAGATCTGGAAATTGCTGAGACAACACTACAGGATGACACCACCCTCACATACAATTCTGCCTTACAGTTAAACCATACAGAGCTTCCTGATACTGTGAGTAAAGCCAAGACACTTCCTGTACAAGCATCTCAGCCCGACGAACAGCCCAATTTACAGTCAGAAGTTAACGAACTCAAAGGTATGATAAAAAACCTTGGACAGGAGATGCTTCGGCTTAATTCCTCTGGCCAGGCATCTGCAAGTCCAGTTGGGTCAGACTCAGCTTTATCTGATGACAGTGCTCTTAGATCTCTGCAGCAACGGCTTTTTGATTACGGCATCAGCCCGGATACCGCCCGAACAATTGCATCTTTTGCTAAAGAATCTCTGACACTAGAGGAACTTTCTGACCCTTTCAAACAACAGAAATATGTTTCAGAAACCATATCTGAACTGTTTCATGTAAACAGTGATATTTTCAAAGAAGAAAAACGACAGCATCGTGTGGCCCTTGTTGGCCCAACAGGCGTCGGTAAAACAACGACCCTTGCTAAAATTGCTGCAAGTTTTCTCAGTAATCATTCTCCAAACATTGGATTTATCACCATCGACACATACAGAATTGCTGCAGTTGAGCAATTGAAAGTTTATGGTGAAATCATGAACATTCCAGTGGAAGTGGTTTTAAGTCCGGAACAATTCGAAAATGCTTTGCTCAAATTACGGGATAAGGATCTCATACTCATCGATACTGCAGGCCGAAGTCCACAGGATAACCTTTGCATCGATGAACTTGCCTCTTTTCTTCGTCCTGATCTCTCCATCGAAAAACACCTTGTTCTTTCGGCAACAACACGAGACAATGAACTATTCGATGCCATGCAACGCTTTTCTGTTTTGGGAATCGACAATACTATCATTACAAAGATTGACGAATGTACAAGCCTTGGGCTCCTGCTCGATATACAGATTCGTGAAAAGATACCTTTCTCATTTATCACTAATGGACAAAGAGTCCCTGAAGACATTATCCATGCAGACAAAGAAATATTGACCCAGCTTATTATGTCCCCCGTAAAGGATTAGCATATGAATAACTCCCCTTCTGCTGTGCAGGATCAAGCCGACACGTTGAGAAATATGACAAGCTCGGCGCTATCAGCAAACAATCAAAAATCAGCCACTCGAGTGTATGCGATAACCAGTGGCAAAGGTGGTGTAGGTAAAACTGCGGTTGTTGCTAATATCGCTGCTTCCATGGCAAAAATTGGTAAAAAGGTACTCATACTTGATGCTGACCTCGGTCTTGCCAATATTGATGTGGTTTTCGGTCTTGCGCCCAAATACAATCTCAACCATTTTTTTGCTGGGGATCATGAACTTAGTGACATTCTTGCAGATGGCCCACATGGAATTAAAATTTTACCAGCCGGATCCGGTGTTCAAAACTTTACCAGGTTAAACTCCAAGCAGAAACTAAAGCTCCTTGACGGGCTGGATCAGATGCACAACGATTTTGATTTCGTACTCATTGACACAGAAGCAGGGATCTCCGAAAACGTCACCTATTTTAATACTGCAGCCCAGGAAATCCTTGTGGTAACCACCCCTGATCCTACTGCCATCACAGATGCTTATGCATTGATGAAACTTCTTTCCACTCAATATCATGAAAAACGTTTCAATCTGGTTGTCAACCAGATTCAGAATGAAAATGAAGCACTAGATGTGTATCGAAAATTAACAATGGTGTCCAATCGTTACCTTGACATTTCCATTGATTTTTTAGGATCCATCCCGGCTGACAAACAGATGACTGATGCCATCAGAAAACAATGCGTTATTGTTGATTTATATCCTTCTTCTAAAATATCAACAGCTTTTCATTCTCTGGCCGCAACTATATGTTCAGAACATCCAGTATCAACACCTAAAGGCGGTGTTCAGTTTTTCTGGAAAAAATTACTCGACATAGGTGGAAAAGGATAAACCATGCCCTATACACCACATGACATTTCTGAAGACCGAAGCCTTCTTATTACAGATCACCTCTTCCTTGTTGACATCATAGCAGGAAGAATGGTTACACAAGTTCCTGCTTTCATGAATCGTGACGATATTCGAAGCGCTGGTATGATGGGACTGATTGATGCTGCAAACAAATTTCAACCTGAAAAAAAGATAAAATTCAAGACATTTGCTGAATATAGAATTCGTGGTGCAATCCTTGACGAAATGCGAAAACTTGACTGGTTTTCAAGATCTCTCAGGGAAAAACAGAACAACGTCAACAGGTGTATGACAGAACTTGAAAGAAAACTTGGCCGCTTACCTGATGAACAGGAAATGGCCAACAAACTGGAACTGTCACTCGATGATTACCAACAGCTACTTGGACAGGTCAGCCACCTTGGTTGTGTGAGCTTAAATGAAACACTTGATCATTCAGACAGTGGAAGATCCTTTCAGGATGCTCTTATTGATAACCACAAAAGTTCTTCACCTGTCGACATACTGGAACAGCATGAACTGACCAATGTGATTGCAGAAATACTTGAACAACTCTCAGAAAAAGAAAAACTTGTTATTTCACTCTACTATTACGAAGAATTAACCCAGAAAGAAATTGCTGAAGTGCTGGGAGTTTCGGAAGGACGTGTTTCACAGCTCCACAGCCAGGCGTTGATAAAACTCAAAACAAAGGTAAAGAATAATGTTGATTGAGAGCCTGGAAATGATTCAGCAAAACACCGTGCTAATGATGGATAAAGAGTTTTCACTTACTGCATTATCTTTAATACTTACCATACTATTATTTTGTCGCTCCATCTCACTGAGAAAACGATCAACAAAACAATCCATACTACTTGCCGAACAGTCAAAGCATCTTGCTGACATTCAGACAATGCTAGACAAAAAGAATTCATCCATAGAAAGAGAAGAACATTTCAAAAAAAATCTGGAACAGGCCGAAATGGCAACAGAACTCCAAAAATCAAGAGCATCTTATCCTTCCACCCGAAACAAACAACGCCCACCTGAGCGCTACGAATATGCGAGAAGCATGTTTCAATCAGGACTGGCAACTGAAGAAATTTCATCAGCACTTGGAATGTCTAACATTGAAATTACCCAGTTAATAAAACTTTCAACCTTGGGAAAACAGGCAGAACAGTTTGATAATGAAGAGAATATTCTATCTTTAGTTTAGCTGCCAAACACTATTTTTGGCTAAAGATTCCACCTTTAACAGCCGATTAATAAAGAGTACCAGAAGCATTCACCTCTTCCAATAGTTTATATAAAAACACCATGGTTTCAGGAAAATACAGCGCACTTGCAGGAGCCATCTCCAGAGAACAACGATTGGCAAATATTTCCACAAATCTTGCCAACGTAAGTACTGTTGGCTACAAAAAATCCAGGATGAGCTTTGAATCTCTTTTGCGTGGAGAACAACAGACAAACGAAGCTAAGGGTATTAATTTCAGCCGTGTTCGTGAAAACTTCACAGAGTTCACTGAAGGACCTATCAGGGGTACCGGAAACCCCCTTGATATTGCAATCCACGGCGAAGGTTTCTTTAAGGTACAAAGTCCGGATGGTACTCTATTTACAAGACGTGGCGACTTCCATACTGATCAGGACGGTACCCTCCTAACCGGAAATGGTATGCCGGTGCTGGATGAAGGTAATTCCCAGATACTTCTCTCTGGCACTGAAACCTCGAAAATTTCCGTAAACAGTATTGGAGAAATCGCAACTATTGCCATAGATGGTACCCGTAACATTATTGGGAAAATAGCGGTGTATACAATTAACGACACGAAGTTGCTTAAAAGGGAATCTGACACACTGTTTTCCTTGAAAGACAATGGAAAGGAAACACTTGTACAAGATCCAAATCTTGCTGTTGGCAACCTTGAAACATCCAATGTCAATATGACCGAAGAAATGGCCTTAATGATGGAAAGCACCAGAACATTTGAAACCTACCAGAAAGTCATAAAGGCATATTCACAGATTGGTCAAAAACAGGACGAACTTGGAACAATTGGCTAACTTTTAAATTTAGGAATAAAGGACTATCATGATACGATCTCTTTGGACAGGCACAACAGGTATGAATGCCCAGCAGGTAAACCTTGATGTTATTGCCAACAATCTTGCCAATGTTTCAACCACTGGCTTCAAAAAGAGTCGTGCAGACTTTCAGGATCTTATGTATCAAATTGCACGAGTACCCGGCTCTCCAACTTCAACTGACACTGAATCTCCCACAGGTGTTCAAATTGGTCTTGGTGTCCGCCCCGCTGCTGTTCAGAAACTTTTTACCCAGGGTGACCTCATCCAGACAGGCAATGCTCTGGATATAGCCATAGAAGGAGCTGGGTTTTTACAGGTTGAACTTCCAAGTGGTGAGACCGCCTATACTCGTGCCGGTGCTCTTAAACGTGACAGTGACGGCCGTGTGACAACATCGGATGGATACCCAATCACCCCCGGAATTACTATCCCTGATGCTACCCGGGAGGAGACCATCACTATCAGTGAGACAGGTGTGGTAAGTGGTATTATTGGTGATGATTCTAACAGTACAGAATTTGGAACCTTTGAAATAGTGTCATTCACGAATAATGGTGGGCTGTTGGCAGTCGGAAAGAACCTGTTTAGGGACACTGATTCATCCGGCACCCCGCAGGCGGGAACACCAGGGGATGATGGATACGGATCTTTGCTTCAGAATTTTCTTGAAGGATCAAATGTAAATATTGTTGAGGAAATGGCCACATTAATCAGTACTCAGCGAGCTTATGAGATCAACTCCAAGACCATACAGACATCTGATGAAATGATGCAAACCACTAATAACATGGTGTAATTGATGGTTAGATTTCTTTTCCTTCTCATAGTATTAATTCATTCGTTCCAGGGTACGAGCTTTGCTCTTACAGTGACTTTCAATGAGAATGCAGAGGTTTCCTCATCCCACATCAAACTTGCTGATGTGGCAATATTCAATGAAGAGTCCCCTCTCTCTCTGGCTCTTGGAAGTAGGCACATTGCCCCATCCCCAAGAGCCGGATCAGAGACAACCATCAATAACAAAACTGTTATTGAAAAACTTCTTAAACAAATCCCCAAAAGCACTGACATTCAATGGGAAGGCGCATCGAGTACCTTCGTCAAACGAAAAGGTGTCACCATAGGCCCCAAAAAGATCGAATCAGCTATTGCAGATTTTCTTTCTCAAAAACGAGATGAACTCCCCATTGCCGACTATTCTTTTGTCCCGCGCGAACTCCCCCTTCCTTTTGTTGTACCTGTTGGTGATTTGGAAGTCGATGTGGTTCCAGCTGATCCAAAGATTATCGGAAGCCGCAGAATGTCTCTGGTTTATAAAGTTGATAATACGATTGTTAAAAACATCTCAGTTCGTGGACAACTAAAAGCCATGGCACCGGTCGCAATCCTCACTCAAAACGTCAAAAGAGGGACAATTTTACATCCCGACATGGTTCAACTGCAAAAAAAAGATCTTGGGAAATTACGTACTCCCTGTACCGACCTTCGTGAAGTCCTTGGAAGAAGACTTACCAGAAGTCTTCGCACAGGCTCTGTACTCGACATGAGTTCCATAGAGATTCCGCCTCTTATCAGAAAAGGGCAACTTGTTAAAATACTCATAAACCATAATGGAATGCACCTTTCAGCCAGTGGTATATCTTCGATGAATGGAAAACAGGATCAAATTATTCGTGTTGTAAATACTGTTTCCAAAAAAATGATTTATTGCAAAGTTTCAGCTCCTGGAATAGTGGAGGTTCAAATCTGATATGAAATATATTGCCACTTTACTTGCACTTGGTTTTTTTCTCAGTTCCTGTGCAAAACCTGATGAGACAATCGTTAACATCCCGGAACCTCTGGAAGAAGTCCAGATACAGCAAAACAAAGAAAGAACAGACGGTTCACTCTGGCCAGGAGAACAACATTCACTTTACGCAGACCATAAAGCTCGTGTTGTTGGGGATGTTGTAACGATAACAATTTCAGAAAAAGCCAGCGCCAGCAAATCAGCTTCCACATCGAGTGATCGAACATCAAGCATGACTGCAGGAATTCCTCACTTGTTTGGTTTCGAGAATTCTAAATGGCTCCTTGAACACCCAAAACTTGACATTTCAAACCTTGTTGAAGCAAATTTTGCCAACAAGTTTTCAGGTGCCGGTACGACTGTCCGTAAGGAAGACTTAATTGCATCACTCACAGCTCAAGTAGTCGATGTATATCCAAACGGGAATCTTAAAATCAGAGGCGGCAAAGAAGTACGAGTCAATAACGAAACACAGGTTATTTTCATGACAGGAATTATCCGCCCGGTTGATATCATGGCAAACAACACTGTTGATTCAAAACATGTCTTAAATGCCAGGATTTCCTACACAGGAAAAGGTGCAATCAGTGATAAACAAAAACCCGGCTGGCTTCTTCGAACCCTTGATAATATATGGCCATTCTAGACTGGGAATAACAATGAAAAAAAGCTATACGATACTTATTGGCATATCCATGCTTATTTTGTTTGTCTTCTGTTCAGCAGTTTCTGCTGCCCGTATTAAAGACATTGCAGAATTAAAAGGTGTACGAAACAATCAGCTTATTGGCTACGGTTTAGTCACAGGACTTGCTGGTACAGGTGATGATCTCAAAAAAGTTCTTTTCACCAGACAAGCGCTCTACAACATGCTGGTTCGACAAGGAATCACCATAAATCCTCAGGAGTTTAACAAGATTAAAGTAGACAATGTTGCAGCTGTCATGGTTAGTGCGGTTTTACCACCTTTTGGCAAGCCTGGGTCAACAATAGATGTACAGGTATCCTCCATTGGTGATGCAAATAGTCTTGCAGGTGGAAATCTCCTTATGACCCCGTTGAAAGGACCAGATGGAAAGGTTTATGCGGTGGCACAGGGCCCATTAACAATTGGTGCCTTTTCTTTTGGAGGCAAAGCAGCTAAAGCACAGAAAAATCATCCAACTGTCGGTCGAATCACAGGTGGTGCAATCATCGAAAAAAAACCCCCTGGGGTCTTTGCAAAAGACGGCATACTTGCGTACTCCCTACGCGACTCAGATTTCACCACCGCCTCAAACATGAGTGCTAAAATCAATGAAAAATATGGCATTGGTACGGCTTTCCCAATAGATTCTGCAACTATTAAGATTATCATTCCGAAACCATTTCTTAAAAACAAAGTTCAATTTGTCGCCTCAATTGAAAATATGCGCGTTAAAACTGACACTAATGCACGAGTTGTGGTTAATGAACGTACAGGAACCATAGTTATGGGACAAGACGTGAGACTTTCAACAGTTGCAGTCTCACATGGCAATCTTTCATTAATCATTCGCGAAGATGCAGAGATTTCACAACCCAATCCCCTGGCTGCTGGTCAGACTGTGACCACTCCTCAAACACAAATAGATATCATTGAAGATGACGGACAATTAATGCTTGTTGAAGAAGGAGTCTCCATTGGAGAAGTGGCCGATGCACTGAATGCCATTGGAGCAACACCAAGAGATCTTATCGCAATTTTTCAGGCAATCAAAGTTGCTGGTGCCATGCACGGAGAACTTATTGTTCTATAAATTCTACCTTTAATAATTCCATGGATATATCACCTATTAACCCAAGATCCACCAATACAAGTCGTAACCTCAAAAACGACGCTACTGATCCCAAAGAAAAGAAGTTACTTTCCCTACGCAAATCATGTCGTGAATTTGAAGCAATCTACATTAATGAGATGTATAAAAGTATGCGTAAAACTATTCCTGAATCTGGTCTTTTCAAAAAAGATATGTCCAACACGCTCTATCAGGAAATGCTTGATATGGAGATGGCAAAGCAAACAGCGTCAGGGGATGGTATGGGAATAGGTAAAGCCATGTACGAACAACTAAAAGAGCAACGTTACCCGGCCAAAGAATAACTTCAGGAGTAACTTCCTGTTATTCAAAACTAATGGACAAACTGTTACTGCAAATATATTATTATGAACAATCACAAGTGACGTCAACTAAGGTTTCATTAATTAGAATGTTTATACTGATGATAACCTTGAAAAATCCCATATTCATCATAGTAATTATTAAAACAAATAGAAATAGTTCAAGGTAACCTCAGGTAATTCTTTTCTCAGATATTATAATTTTGTCTCTCTTCCAACAAGTTCATAAGAAAGCCCCTGCATCAACAGGAAGCTCTTGCACAGGAGCTTCCGCTGCTTCTTCCTCTACTACTGGCACAGGAGCGGGAACTGCTGCAGGTACCGGAATTTCTTCAGGTTCAGGAACGTTTTCAATTTCTGGCTTTTTCCTTACTTCTGTACGTGGCTTCGGGACAGGTGTAGTTGAATATTGGGACGACATTATTTCTTTGCTTGTACTGTTTCCTTCGGGGTCAAAAGAACCAAATGTTTTACCTCCTGCATAAATTTCGAAAGGAGCAATAAATCTGAGACCAATCTCTGAATATGGAAACATTACTTTACTATCAAGAAACCAGCCGTCCATCCAATCATATCCACCACCAAATGCTCCTTGAACATTGTTATTTCCATAAAAACCCAAGATCTCTACTGAAGGATTCCAGGAACCGAACGGTTGAATAAAAACATTCCCTTCAATTCCATACACCTTATCACCTTCATCGATCGTCACAGTTTCATTTGTCACAGTTTGACTTTTCAATCTCCCATCCAGATAATTATTAGTGATGTGTCTTTCAATTAAAATATCATCATCTTCCACATCAGCGTACTGACTGGTAATACCAACCCGGATATTGGCAATTTGAAAATAAGATGTACCACCTCCACCAAAGGGTATCTGAAGAACTGCTCCGACCCGAAATTCATTACTCGCTCTAGAATAGGACGGCACGACAATAATCATTATAACTAATACTATTTCCATTATAGTTATGGAATTCTTGAATTTTTCAAATGCTTTTTTCATCTCTTAAGGGCTCCTTTAAAAAGAAAATTAGACTTCCACATGTGATATTGATTGGAAAAACCACATTCATAACTTTCTAAATGCCATTAATGTGCCAAAACAAAAAATAAATAAAAGATACTCGGAAATCGCCGTATAGTACTGGTATGATAGATATTATTTTGCAAGGAAATGTTTACCATTAAAAGTACTGCCACAAACCAGGCGAAACCGCATAGTTTGTTTACGTTCACAGACAATATATCGCCTACTATCTGGACACTAATTACCAATCTTTACTCAGGCTTCCAAAGCTTAAGAACAAATAATGTTCCAGGATAACGGAGTAAAAAGAAAATTCTGTAAATTATCTTAATTCCCTTACTGTCAAAGGTATCAAATTTTATGATACGTTAGCTTTTTTTGCTTCATATTCTTGTAATGAAATTTAAAAACATTCTTCACCTAAAGTTCTACCTGCAACAAACCGATAAAGTATACAAGAGAAACTTTAATTTACTCTTATGGCTACCTGCAAGGATGCAGGAATATCTCGCAAGGAGGCGATAACAATGACAAACACAATTAGCAGCCAGGCACTTCCTGATCCACATGCACTGCGACAACGCACCAAAATGGATCATCTGGCAGACATAAAAGCTGAGAAATCCTCACCACCCCCTCAGCAAACTCAAGATTCTGTACAAATCAGCTATCAAGAGGAAGTTTCCATGACCTACTCCAGCACACTTACAATTCAAACAGGAGAAGCTCAGGATCAATACAGTTTATTACGCGGTCTTGTTACCAATATGCTCAAAGAACAAGGCATTGATTTCAAAGTAGCAAATGGCGAGCAGGAAATTGACATCAGTACCATCAGCCAACAGGAAGCGACAGAACTTATTGCTGATGACGGTTATTTTGGGGTTGATCAAACTTCCGATCGTATAGTAGATTTTGCAATAGGTATCGCAGGCGGTGATCCAACACGCCTTGATGCAATCAAAGAAGGAGTCGAAAATGGATTTAATGAGGCACTTGACGCCTTTGGTGGCTGGCTGCCGGACATTTCCTACGACACCTACGATACAGTTATGAACAAACTTGATGCCTGGGCTGACAGCAATAGCTCCGAACAGGTATCGTAATAAGAGAAACAGGGGAACACAATGAGTGTTGAATTTAGAGGAGTAGCCGGCCTTGGGCAAATAGGCAACATCAAAAAGAGTAGTAAATCTCAATCTGATGTGAAAACTGGTGCAACTCAGGGAAAAGATACGGTTCAATTTTCTTCAGTCCTCCAAAATGTTAATAAAGCACAGGTTGGCGGTGATGAAAACAGTGAACGTGCAGAACGTGTTGCAGAACTGAAACAACAAGTTGCAGATGGTTCTTACCAACCAGATCTGAACAAGGTTGCATCAAGTCTTCTTCAGTTCCTCATGGAGGACAAGTAACCATGATTGCCGGAACCACACATGAATATCTTGTTCGTCTTCGTGACGTAATTCTTGAAGAGCGTGAATTTACAAAAGCGCTCGATATGGAATCCCTGGCTGAAGCCATGCAGGAAAAAGAAGAATTAATTCAGGTTCTGGCGCATGTTAACAAACTGGATGAAGCAGACAAAATAATTGCAGATACCATTCGTCATGAAAACAGACGCAATGCTTATCTCTTCAAAGCAACTCTCGGCTGGATCAGAGAGACCATGGAATTTTTCGGAAAACGCACTGTTACTTCTTCCTATTCAGCCGATGCCGGAATGATAAATTCCAAGATCAACGGAAGACTTCTCTCAGGAAAGGTATAAAATGGCCGGATTATTTACAGCACTGAATGCCGGAAAGACCGCATTAAGCGTTAATCAAAAATCCATTGAAATCATTGGTAATAACATTTCAAATGTCAATACCGAAGGTTACTCAAGACAGTCTGCGGATCTCAGTCCCTACCCTTCAATGAATTTTGGTGGATTCTTTGTCGGCCAGGGTGTCGTAGTCTCAAATGTAAGCCGTGACCATGATGTTTTTGTCACCAATATGCTCCAGGAGAAATCCATTGAATTCGGCCTGCAAAATGGCCAGACCAGCGCATTATCTGAACTTGAAAGAATTTTCAACATCAGTGAAGAAAATATATCAACAGACGTAAATCGGTTTTTTGACTCATGGCAGGAACTTTCTGCAAATCCATCGGGTCTGGTTGAACGAGACATCGTTATTCAACGTGGAGAATTACTTGCAGAAAAATTTCACATCGCCGTCAATGATCTCGATAAAGTAGAAAATAACATTAATGATTCGCTACTTTCCAAAATAGATGGAGTTAACTCTCAAATAAATGAAGTTGCTGAACTCAATCAACGAATATTCACCATTGAAGTCCAGGGGCAATCAGCAAATAGTGCCCGCGATCGTCGAGATGTTTTAGTGAAACAACTTTCTTCATCACTCGGTGTCCAGACATATCCCGACTCCAAAGGAATGCTTGCCGTGCAATTACCAGGCGGTCTTCCACTTGTACAGGGAAATATGGCTATGCAGATCGAAGGACAGCAAAATGGTTCTGATCTTGATCTCGTTCTCCATACTGGAGGTGTTACCCGCCCAATTGGTCTGAATAATCTTGGTGGCGAATTTGAAGGACTTGTTAACATTCGTGACCAGTTTATTCCCTCTATCAAAAATGATCTCGACAGACTTGCATATGAAATTACCCAGGCAGTAAATCTTGCACATGGTGGTGACGGAACCGCAGCTCATCCAGGTGGTTCAGGGCTTGATTCCAGTACCGGCGTTAATTTCTTTTCTCCCCCAAACCCTCTGCCACCACCTCCAGCATCTGATCCCTGGAAGGATGCGGCACGTAATATTTCCGTTTCAATAACAGATTCGAAACAAATTGCGGCTGCAGAAGTAACAGTTGGCGGCGTAGCTCCTGGTGACAATCGCAATGCACTCATTATTTCCAATATCGGTGAAGATTTTCTCATTGATGGCATAGATAATTTTGGTTCTTATTATGGAAAATTATCTGCCAGAGTCGGAATTGAAGCCAATCAGAACAAACTTGCCGTCGGTGGTGCAGAAGATGCTATGATTCAGCTGCAAAACCTACGTGACGGGCTTTCAGGAGTTTCATTAGACGAAGAAATGATTAATCTCATCCAATATCAACGTGGCTTTGAGTCATCTGCCAAATTCCTTTCAACCATTGATGAAATGATGAATTCACTCATTAATCTGAAACGGTAGTCACTACTTCAGGAGATCTGCAATGAAAGCCACCAACGGCACCACCTATCGTATGCTCCAGACAAATCTTCAAAGAGTCAGTACTCGCCTTGAGGATCTACGCACTCAGGGGGCAACAGGAATTAAATTATCAAAACCTTCCGACGATCCATCATCCATCCGGCCAGTGCTTACTACCCGAACCCAACTGATGCATACGGACAGATACCTTGAAACCATGGGAGTTACCCTTGATAAAATGGAATCAACAGATGGTCATTTGAACCATGTGGAAAACATCCTGCAACGCGTTAAAGAAATTGCCAACAATTCAATAAATGGGGCAATGTCCAATGAAGACCTGACTGTTTTTGCCGATGAAGTGCATCACATGAAACAGGAATTACTTGATGCTGCTAACGCTCAGGTGGACGGGAAATATATCTTCTCAGGATATGCAGAGAACACCAAACCCTTTGTAAGAAATGCTGCCTACGATCCCGCCCTCTATGACCAAACAGACTCAACAACCTGGGCATATCTGTATATGGGAACGCCCAATCCAACCACACTTGAAATAACCCCAGGTGAGGAACTGGAATCCAATCTTACTGGAAACGATTTATTTCTTGGTGTCTCCAACCAATACTGGGTGGACTCAGCAACTCCAGCTACAGGTCCTGGCGTTGCACCGGCCAACACGCCTCCTGAAACCGATAGAATTGATATCTTCAGCCTGCTTGAAAGGACAGAAGAAGCCCTACGCTCAAGATCTACCGACTTAACAGCTGCTGATACACTTGATGTTGCAGCGGATGCCATGGAAGCCAGTGGAAACCTTGCTGGCGCTACAGCAAACCGTGCTGCGGCCGATGCCAGAAGAGACATTCTTAATGGGAAATTAGACGAGCTTGAGCTTGCTGCAAACCAAAACAGACGATTACGCAGTCAACTTGGTAACAGAGCCGCTCGTGTTGAAGCGGCTGATCTTCACCAACAGGACGTACGAATCGATTTAAAACAAATTCTATCCCGCTATCAGGACACTGACGCAATAGAAAATTTTAACGATATCATAAAACAGGAAACAGCCTTTCAGGCTGCATTAAGTATAACATCCAAAGTATCCCAAATATCTATTCTAGATTATTTTTAGCACCTGTAAGACACTATTTGACAATCTATCCTTTTCAGCATAACATTAAAATAACATTTATATTCATATGTTATGTAACATCTACTCTGGAGCTACCAATGCTCGTTTTAACCCGAAAAATCGGTGAAGGAATTGTCATCGGTGAAGATATCACTATAAAAGTCATTGAAATGAAAGGAGGCGGTGTTCGCATAGGAATTGATGCGCCAAAAGATCGTAAAATTTACAGACAGGAAATCTATGACCGCATCATTGAAGAAAACCGTAAAGCCATAAAATGGAATATGGCGGATCTCGATTCTTTAAGCAGTAACCTTTCAACCGGGAAAAAAGAGGAATGAAAACAATAAAAACACGATTCGGTACAGTGGATTATGACCCTGCCAACTTGCTCCATTTCCCTGCCGGAATGATTGGGTTTCCAACCTTACACAATTTCATAGTCATGCCAAACAAAAAAGAAGGCCCGCTCTTCTGGATTCAAAGCATTGATGACCCTGACATTGCTTTTGTGTTGACAGACCCTAGTAATTTTTTTCCAAGCTACCAGGTGGTTCCCGATGAAACTGAAAGAAATTATCTTAAAATAACAGATGAAGCAGAATGTTTTACTCTTTCTGTGGTCACCGTACCACCGGATCAAAAGATTACTCTCAATCTCACAGCACCTATTCTGTTTTCCCCCGAGACAAACAGAGCTATACAAATAATCCTTGAAAACACAGAATTTCAATCCAAGACACCATTGCCAGGCTAAGCCAAACAACGCTGCAAATATTCTATGAGCTGCTAGACAGTTCACTATAAATCTATTATTCTTTTTTTATGGCCGGGAAACTTTTTGTTTTCCGGCCTTCTCAGCTTCTTCTCTTCTTATATTTTTGCCTCTTCAAACAAATCTGTGGGTAATTTCAGGAACCGGTAAATTGCCAAGCGTATGATACAGGGCAATTTCCCGCAAATCATCGCTCCGAAACCCGTAAGATTTTCTGATAGTCAGTTTTG